>Ga0065721_10003766_pt1 | contig 80116 bp, 77 predicted proteins | sample Mesricmetagenome_FD_59108 | JGI IMG/M metagenome (GOLD analysis project Ga0065721, IMG submission 59108) | Mesophilic microbial community from rice straw/compost enrichment Sample: eDNA_1 v2 (version 2) | ecosystem: Engineered > Solid waste > Grass > Composting > Bioreactor | place: USA: Davis...
GCAGTTCGACACCGCCCTGCTTGGCGCGCTGGCGCACCATCATCCAGCCGGAGGCAAAACAGATCATCGGTTCGTTGAAGCGGCGCGCCCAGCGCTCCTGGAAGGCGGAGGGCGGGCCGACGACGACCGCACCCTTGAAGGCTTCGGGATTGCTCTTTTCGACGGTGGCCGGGCGGATTTCGCCAAGATCGATGCCCTGGCCGACGTAGTAATCGCAGAGTTTCGCGAGCGCGCCGTGGATGAAGATCGGCTTGTCGTACCCGCAATCGCGGATCAGCCGGATGACACGTTGCGCCTTGCCCAGCGCATAGGCGCCCACCAGGTGGCTACGCTCCGGAAACTGCTCGATCGAGGTGAAGAGTTTTCCCACCTCCTCCTTCGGATCCGGATGGTGGAAGACCGGCAGGCCGAAAGTCGCTTCGGTGATGAAGATATCGCAGGCAACCGGCACGAAGGGCGCGCAGGTGGGATCGACGCCACGCTTGTAATCGCCCGAAACGACGATACGCAGGCCGTCGCGCTCGATGGCGATCTGCGCCGAACCCAGCACATGGCCCGCCGGGTGGAAACTGACGCGCACGCCGTTGACGTCTATCTCTTCCCCGAACGCTGCCGCCTGCTCCGAGCTGCAGAAATCCTCGCCGTAGCGGATGCGCATGATGTCGAGCGTCTGGCGGGTGGCGAGCACATGCCCGTGGCCGGAGCGCGCATGGTCGGAATGGCCATGGGTGATCAGCGCCCGTTCGACCGGACGGACAGGATCGACATAAAAGCGGCCGATGGGGCAGAACAGCCCGGCGGGGGTTGGATGAAGCAGGGCCTCGGGTCTCATGCCCTTCAAAGATAGGGCATGAGCGGGAGTTTCAAAGATGCGTCAGGCGCGCCGGTCGGTGGCGACGGGCAGCCGGACATTCTTGAGGAACAGCGCCGCAATTAGTCCTAGGCTGGCGATCGTTGCAGCGGTGAGGAAGAGCGTCTCGAAGGCACCTTGGTAAACCTGGCCGATCAGTTGGCGCGTCTCGTCGGGCAGTTCGCTCAGCACCTTTGGCGTCAGCTCCGACAGGTTGATGCCGCCGGGCAAGCCGAGATCGACATGCGCGACATTCGACCCGATGATCGCGCCATAGATCGAGATGGCAATCGCCGCTCCGCCCATGCGGGTGAGCGTCACCGCACCCGTCGCAGCACCGACGTCGCCACGCGGGGCGCTGTTCTGCACGCCGATGATCGGCGCCTGCTGCCCAAAACCAATCGCTAATCCCTGGAAGGCCATGAGGATGCCGACGAGGAGGAGCGGCGAACCGGCATGCAACTGCGACATCAGCGCCAGCGAGATGACATTGATGGTGAGGCCCAGCACGGAGAACGGCTTGTAGCGGCCGGTGCGGGAAATCAGCCGGCCAGCCGACATCGAACCAATCACGATCCCGACGGTGCTGCACATGAAGAACAGTCCGGCTGCGATGGGTGTCAGCCCGCTCGTCATCTGCAGGTAGAGCGCGATGTAGTTCACCATGCCGATCGCCACGCCGCCGGTCATCAGCGAAACGATGAGGAACAGCGTGAAGGTGGAGTCGCGGAAGAGCGTCAGCGGCACGATCGGTTCGGGCGCGCGCGATTCCACGAAAAGCCAGATGCAGGCGCTGACGGCGCCGAGCGCGATGATCATCAGCGCCTCGCGCCCGATCAGCGAGCCGAAGATCTGGCCGCTATCGGCCCAGAGCACAACCGAGCAGGTCGTGCCGGCAAGGAACAGCGCGCCGAGGTAATCGATCTTCGGCTTGCGGGTCGGACGCCGGTAGGGAAGCATCAGGATAAGCCCCGTGACGGCGATGATGCCGATCGGCACGTTGATGAGGAAGATCGACCGCCAGCCGAAAAGATCGCTCATCGTGCCGCCGAGGATGGGCCCAAGGCTGCTCGACGCCATGATGACCAGGCTCGTATAGCTTTGATACTTCGCCCGCTCGCGCGGCTCGAACAGGTCGGCATTGATGGAGAAGATCGACACCATGATGCCGCCGCCGCCAAAACCCTGGATGACGCGGGCGGCGATCAGCGAGTTCATCGACCATGCGAAACCGCAAAGCACGGAGCCGAAGGCAAACAACGTGATGGCGACGAGGATGATGTATTTCCGGCCGAACAGATCGCCAAGCTTGCCGTAGATCGGCATCACCGCGCTCATGGCCAGGAGGTAAGCCGAGCCAATCCAGCCGAAGCGCTCAAGCTCGCCGAACTCGCCGACAATCGTGGGCAGTGCCGTCGACACGATCTGGTTGTCGAGCGTGGCCATGAAGAGCGAGGTGAGCAGGAACAGGAACACCACCAAGCGCTGACGCGGGTCGGTGACGAGCGGCGCCGGCGCCGATTGGGTCATATCCATGGGAGTAATCCGTTGTGAGCGCAATTTATGTGCGCGCCGCACATAATTGTCAACCGCACTCGCATGATTGCCGCACAAGATGATGGAAATCCCGCGCCGCATACTGTAGCGTTGCCGCCATGACCGTGTCATCTGCCATCCGAGCCAGGAAAGAGAGCCATCCGGACCGCACCGCGCGTATCGGCGACCTCTTGGCGCGCATGCGACTGCTCATCGGGCGGCGGATCATCGGCCGCACTGCGCTTGCCAATATCGCGCCGGGGCTCGACATCTCGCATCTCGACGTGCTCGACGCCATGCGCCGTATCGAGGGCGAAATCACCGTGGGTGCAATTGCGGAGGTACTGCGCATTGATCCGTCGCGCGGCAGCCGTCTCGTGGCCGATCTCGTTGGCCGCGGCATCCTCAGGCGGGAAGCCTCTCAGGAAGATGGCCGGCGGTCGCTGGTGGTGCGTACCGAGTTTGGCGATACGCTGCTGGCGGAAATCCGGGCGGTGAAGCGCACGCTCCTCACCGGTGTGCTGGAAGACTGGGACGAAGACGAGCTCGAAGCCTTCTCGACGCTTTTCGAGAAGTTCATCTGCGATTTCGAGTCGATCTACCTGCAGGCGGAAAAGGCGCAGGAACAGCGGGCCGAGCCCAAGGACTGACCAGGATCAGGCCGGAACGATGGGCGGCGCGCCGGGCTCCGACACGCGAAGCCTGTCCTTGCCTTCATGTTTTGCCTCGTACATCGCGCGGTCTGCGCGGGCGAGAAGCGTTTCCGGCGTATCACCATCCTGCGGGAAGAAGGCAACGCCCATGCTGCAGGTTGCCTGGATGCTGTCGCCCTCGACCTCGATCGGCCGAGCCACCGCAAGCCGCAGCTCCTGCAGGCGACGGATGACGCCGGCCTCGTCATGGGTGATGTTGCTGAAGACGATGGCAAACTCATCGCCGCCCAGGCGCGCGAGCAGATCACTGGCGCGGATGCAACTCGACATTCGGTGGGCAAGCGCCTTCAGCACCTCGTCGCCGGCGGCATGGCCGAGCCCATCGTTGATCTGCTTGAAATTGTCGACGTCGATATAGGCAACCGTGATCTTGCGGCCTTCGCGGCGGCCTTCATGCAGGGCGCGGGCGAACTGGGTCCAGAACAGGGCGCGGTTGGGCAGGCCCGTCAGCGGGTCGTGATGGGCCATATGCTGGATGCGCTCTTCGGCACGCGCCCGCTCGATGGCGATGCCGGCAAGGTCGGTCGCCATGGCGGTCAATTCCAGCTCAAGGGCGGTCGGCTCGCGCGGCGTATTCGAATAAAGGCCGAAGGTGCCGAGCACGCGACCATCCGGGCTCATGATCGGAGTGGACCAGCAGGAGCGGAAACCGAACAACACCGCGAGTTCGCGAAAATCCGACCAGAGCGGATCTTCCAGCACATCACGGACGAATACAGGCGCGCGGCGCCAGGCAGCGGTGCCGCAGGAACCGACCTTCGGTCCGACCTCAAGCCCGTCGATCGCCTTGACATAGGCCGGTGGCAGGCGGGTCGTTGCCCCATGGCGCAGCCTCTGGTTCTGCTCGTCGAGCAGCAGGAAGGAGGCGGTGATCTCATCGAGTTCGTCCTCGACGGTCGAGACGAGCGCATCAAGCACCGTCTGCAGCGGCTGGCCGCGCGCGATCATCTCGAGCAGTCTTGCATGGCCATGGCGGCGGGCGTCCTGGCGCTTGCGTTCGGTGATGTCACGCGAAATACCGACAAGACCAATAATCTCGCCCGCGTCGTTGCGCAGCGGCGTCTTGGAGGTGGTTAGCCACAGCGTGCGCTCGTCCGCGAGCGTGATACGCTCTTCACGGTTCTCGTAGGCTGTCCCACTCGACATCAGGTCCTGTTCGGCAAGGAAGGTTTCCTTGGCGCAGCCAAGCTCGAGCAGGTCGAAATCCGTCAGGCCAATCACGTTGCCGCTGGCGAAGCTCACCAGCCGGCTGGCTGCCTTGTTGGCGAATACGAAGCGGCTGCGCCTGTCCTTGACGTAGATGAAATCCGGAAGCTGATCGAGAAGAACGCGTGTGCGGATATGAAGAGCGTCCGCGGCAGCCTGCGGATCCATGCTGTTGTCCGTGGCCGTATCGACGAGGCGCGCCCAGGAGCTATCCAGAGGATCTACTGCGAATGTCAGTGACTTGTCATGCGATACGGGCTTGACCATCCCATCCACTCTTCTCGTCCCGGAAGCCACGGTGTTTCCGCTTTCAGGTCCGCATGATGGAGTAAAATTCCTTCTCCTTTTTTAAGAACTTCGAGAAATTGCCGCACTTGGTCCCGGAAATCCGGGCGTTTGGGCCCTCTCTGAACGCTTCCGGGGTGGCATTTGGAGATTAAAAAGCTTTCGCGCCGAGAATACCCGTGGACGCCCAGGGGATCCATGGAGGACGCACGCGCAAGATGAGGACGATCTCGAGACGCTCGGTTTTGCAGGTGTTGGCCGGAGCCACCGTGGCCGCGGGCGCTCCGCCGTTCGTCCGGCGTGCCTCCGCGGCAAAAGCCGCTCCAGTGATCGGCGGCGAGTTGCGCGGCGCGATCGATGCGAGCCAGCACGGCGTGACACCCGGCGGCGGCGCGCGGCAGGGACGCAAGCTTGCTGAACTCATCTCGCAGGCGGCGCGGCAGGCCCTGCCGGTCTTCCTGCCGCCGGGAGAGTACCCTGTTTCAGACCTTCAACTGCCGGATGGCGCACGGATCACCGGCATTGCGGGCGCCTCGCGGCTGGTACAGGCCGGCGGCGGCCCCGTGTTGCGGGCTGATGGCGCAGGCCGGGTCGAGCTTTCCAACCTCGTCATTGACGGAACAGCCGGCGAAGAGAGCCCAGCCCTTATGCACCTGCGCGGCGTCGGCGACCTCATCCTCGACAACTGCGAGATCAATGGCGGGCGGAGAAACGCGCTCACCCTGGAGCGCTGCGGCGGGCGCATCGAACGCAGCCGCATCTCCGGTGCCGGTGAATATGGCATCCTCGCCGTCGACAGTTCCGGACTTTCCGTTACCGGCAATGTGCTGGAGGATTGCGGCAATGGCGGCATCCTGATTCACCGTTCGGCCAAGGGCAGCGACGGCACGATCGTTTCCGGCAACCGTATCACCGGCACCGGCGCCAGCCTTGGCGGAACCGGGCAGTATGGCAATGCGATCAACCTCTTTCGCGCCGACAACGTGATCGTGTCGGGAAACCACATCAGCGACTCCGCTTTTTCGGCGATCCGGGCAAACAGCGCCTCCAACGCGCAGATCGTCAACAACCAGTGCCTCGGGTCGGGCGAGACCGCGATCTATGCAGAGTTCAACTTTGAAGGCGCGATCATCTCCGGTAACATCATTGACGGCGCGGCGAACGGCATCTCCGTCGTCAATTTCAACGAAGGCGGGCGGCTCGCCACCGTGGTGAACAACATCGTCCGCAACCTGAGGCTCGTCGGGCCATATGTGCTGGACGAAGCGATCTTCGGCGTCGGCATCAGCGTCGAGGCCGATACTGTGGTCAGCGGCAATGCGGTGGAAGACGCGCCGCTCTGGGGTTTGGCAGTGGGTTTCGGGCCATACCTCAGGAACGTGTCGGTCACCGGCAATGTCGTGCGCCAAGCCGGCACCGGCTGTGCGGTCACCGTCGTCGAGGGTGCCGGCAACGCGCTGATCGCCAACAACCTGTTCCAGTCGGTCGAACGCGGCGCCATCATCGGTTATCGCTGGAAGGCGCCGGCAACGCGCGACCTCATCGCGAGCCCGGGCGAGAGCTTTGCGCATCTGGTGATCGAGAACAACCGGGCGGGTTAGTCCGCCTGTGACGGCAGATCCTTTAGGTCAACCTTTCGCCCGCGATGGAAGATCCGGACGATCACAACGCGGTTGTTTCGGACGATGAAGGCGATCGTCGCGCGTCGCCGGAACCCGACGAGCCTCAAGCCCGGCCTGACATCGGAGCGGCTGCCTCGGTGAGGAAAGTTTTCAAAGGACATGCAGTAGTCGACGAGCGTGTCGACATACCGCCGGGCCACCTGCTCTCCTGCGCGTTCAACGATATAGCTGAGAACTTCTGCGAGGTCGTCTTCCGCCCTTTGCGAGAAACGAACCTCGTATATCATCCCTTGCCTGCGACCATGCCGGAAATGCGGGATTGCAGGCGTTCGCGCGTTTCTTCAAGAGAGTATGTTTTCTCCCGTCCGGCGTCTATTGCGTCAACCGTCGGCCCCACGTCTTCCACCAGCCAACGATCAAAGGCTGCATCGTCTTCAGCAAGGGCGCGGAGGCTGTCGGCAATGACGTCACTCTCGGAGGCGTAGCGGCCAGACTCTACCTTGGCCCTGACCAGTTCGGCCATCTCGAGCGGCAAGGTTATCTTGAGGGATGTCGTGGCTGCCACCATAGTCTCCAAGCATTGCGAGGCCTGTTTATCCTATCGAAAACTTTCATGATCGTCCAACGGCCATTGATCTTCCGTCCTGGCTTCTTCCCCATTAGCTTGCGTGCGAAACTGAGGAGACACTGATGCTGAAAATCTATGGCGTTTACCGGTCGCGCGCGACGAGACCGCTTTGGCTTGCCGGGGAAATCGGGCTGCCGTTCGAGCATGTGCCGGTGATCCAGGCCTATCGCCTGCCCGACCCCAACGCGCCCGGTGCGCCGGTCAACACACGCTCGCCGGAGTTCCTCAAGGTCAACCCGATGGGCTCGATCCCGTCGATCGACGACGATGGCTTCGTGCTCCATGAATCGCTGGCGATCTCGCTCTACCTCGCCCGCAAGTATGGCGGCGATCTGGGACCGAAGGACGTCAACGAGGAGGCGCTGATGATCCAGTGGTCCTTGTTTGCCGCCACCAGCATCGAGTCCTCGGCGCTCGACATCCAGTCCGCCAAGGCTGACACGGCGGAAGGCAAGGCGCAGGTCGCGGATGCAGCGCGCAACCTGGAACGGCCTTTCGACCGGCTGGAAGAACACTTCGCCAAGACGGATTACCTCGTCGGCGACCGGTTTACGGCAGCCGACATCAATGTCGCGGAAATCGTGCGTTATGCCCGCGGGCATGCAGCGCTGTTCGCCAACCGCCCGGCGCTCAACGCCTGGTACGAGCGGTGCACGAGCCGCCCCGCCTACCAGGACATGTGGGCGAAGCGGAACGCCGAACCGGCCTGATCCGGTTCGTCAGCCGCCGGATGGTCGAAGCTCCGCCAGCTCCTGCCTGAGCCACTGGTGGAACGCCTTGACCTTCGGCGGCTGGCGCATGCCCACAGGCGTTACGACATAGTGACCGAAGCCGGTCGCGGCCCGTATATCAAAGGGCTCCACCAGCTTGCCTTCCTTCAGCGGATAGGCGGCAAGCGTTTGCCAGGCGAGCATCACCCCCTCGCCTGCGATCGTGGCGTCCAGGCAGAGCGACGCCTCGTTGAAGACATGCCGCACATCGAGCGGCCGCGGCTCGACACCGGCGGCCCGCAGCCAGACATCCCAGGTGAACATCCCCCTGCCATCGATGATGACGGGCAGATCTAGGATGTCTTCAGGGCGCTGCAGGCGGTTCGCCAGCGCCGGGCTGCAAACCGGGAAGATGAACTGCTGCAGGAGAAGCTCCGCCTCGACGCCCGGCCATTTCCCGGACCCGACGCGGATGCCGAGATCAACGCCATCCGCCACAAAGTCCGCCATCGCTGTCGTGGCCTCGATCCGCAGGCGGATTTCCGGGTGACGCGCCGAAAAACGGTCGAGCCTGTGGACGAGGAAGCGCGCCGCGAACACCGGGGCGACCGAGATCGTCAGCAGCTTTTCATCGCGCTGCTTGCCCAGCGCCACCGCTTCCGACAATTGCCGGAAACCATTACCCAGCCGTGCCAGCATCGGCCGCGCTGCATCCACCGGGACCATGCCCTTTGGAAGGCGCTGGAAGACCGGATGGCCAAGCTGCATCTCCGCCTTGATGACCTGCTGGCTGACCGCGCCAACCGACACGCCAAGCTCGGCGGCAGCGGCTTGGAGAGAACCGAGACGGGCCACGGCCTCGATCGCCCGAAGGCCGTTCAGGTGGATCGTGTTCAGGTTGTTCATATAGAAAATCTATAACAGGCGACTGAGAAAGTCGATTGCTTCAGCGCGTGCCGGCGCGCATCATCAGCCTGCAAATAAACAGTATTTGCGAGGTGACGTCATGAACGTCTTCAAGTTTTTCTCCAACATCACCAGTCTGCTCAATGCACCCCAAGCGGTGGGCGCAGTCGTGTCGGATCCCGGCGACCACCCTGAGATCCGCGCCATGGACATGCGGCAGTTGGCCGACCTTCCATGGCCGCGCCGGCCGGATCTGGAAGCGGAGCAAGAGGCTCCGCACCCGATGCAGCACCTGTCGCGCTGCGCCTGAAGGCTCTCCTCAGGCCGCCTTTTCGTCGGCAATCGCCTTCTGCACGGCAGACCGCTCGCGCATCTTTTGATAGTGGGCCTGGACGCGCGGGAATTCAGCGATATCGACGCCATCGCTCTTCAGCCAGCCTGAAACGACGAAGAGGTAGGCATCGGCAACGGAATATTGTTCGCCGAGCACATAAGGGCCTTCCAACATGCCGTCCTCGATCAGCCGGAAGCAGTCGCGCATGGACTGCGGCAGCTTGTTCTTCATGTCCTGGATCGAGGATTCCTGGTCCGCCCAGCGATAACCGCGGCGCCCATGCGCATGCGCGACGTGGACGGTCGAGGACATATAGGCGTTGAAGGCCTGCATCCTGGCGAACTGGAAGGGATCATCGAGTGGCGCAAGCTTCGCAGCGGGTGCCAGCTGGGCGATGTAGGCGAGGATGGCGACGGTCTCGGTGACGACGCCATGTTCGGTGACAAGCGCCGGGACGCGACCCTTCGGATTGATCTTCAGGTAGGCTTCCGAACGCTGTTCGTTCGCGCCGAAATCCACCTTGCGGATCTCGTAGGGCAAACCGGACTCGGCAAGTGCGATGTGGCTCGCGAGCGCGCAGCTTCCAGGGGAAAAGTACAAGGTGTTCATCGAGATCCTCCTTCTCTTGTCCCCTGTCATACCACGCGCCCGGGCCTTAAGCAGCCTCGTTCAGAGGCTCATGCGAAGAGCGCGTCTGTCACCCGCACGTCGCCGACATGGTAGCCGTTCCAGTTATGCATCTGGCGGTTCGCCATCGACATCAGNTTTTCCTGCGTTTCNCTGCCCTTTTCGAAGTAGCGGGCAATCAGCGCAAAGATCATCGCTTCGGCNGCACGCGTGGTGCCGTCTTCGCATTTGNCGGCCATGGCAANACCGTGGTCCGGCAGGGCGGCCACGAAGACGCCTTCGGCACCGGTCTTGGCGAAGATCTTGCCGGGTGCAAGTTCCATCAGCTTGGTGCAGGCGCGATTGGTGCCGGCGACATAGAAGGGCTCGGCCATGCAGGCCTCCATCAGGCGTCGCGAAGCCGCCGCGCGCGTCTGCGAAAGCCCCTGCCCCGTCAGCATCTTGGCGAAGCCATGCGCCATGCCCTTCAGCGGCACCGCATAGGTCGGGATGGAGCAGCCATCGATGCCGCAGTTGTCTTCGCCGAGCGTCGCACCGGTCAGGCTCTGCATGACGTCGCGGATCTCGCGCTGCAGCGGGTGATCGTAGCCCACATAACCGGCGACATCGGTGCCGCTGTGGACGCAGGTGCAGACAAAACCGGAATGTTTGCCCGAGCAGTTGTTGTGGAGCGCGCTCGGCTTGTCGATCGTGCGGGCCTGGTGGATCACGGTCGCCTGGTCGCTGGACCAATGCGCGCCGCATTCCAGCGCGGAGACATCCTTGCCTGCCTTGGCCAGCATCGAAGCGGCCATCGCCACATGCCGGTCCTCGCCGGAATGGGAGGCGCAGGAGAAGGCGAGTTCGGCATTGCCGAAACCATAGGCGTCCGCAGCACCGCTTTCGACGAGCGGCAGCGCCTGCATGGCCTTGCAGGCCGAACGCGGGAAGACGCCGGCGTCCGCATCGCCGAACGAAAAGACCACCTTGCCATCACCATCCACGACGATGCCCATGCCGCGATGACGGCTTTCGACGAGCTTGCCTCTGGTCACTTCCACGGTAACGGGATTTTGCATGGTCAGTCCTGATTTCGCTGGATTCTATGATGAGATGAAGGGGTGGCGCCGGTAATAGCCGGTTTGTCCATGACTTGCACGGGAATGCTTATGAAATTCGTAAAACGGCTGCTGATCGTCATCTTCGTCGTCTACCTCCTGCCGACCTTCGCTTCGGCGGGTCTTTGGGCCGTGCAGGACCATCCGAGCCGCTGGAGCGACGCCCGCTGGACATCCGCCGGCGTGCTGCCGAAGGCGCACGAAAGCGAGGACGCCGCCGTCTACATCTTTTCGGCTATGACGGGAGGATTGAAGGGAGCGGTGGCAAGCCATGCCTGGATCGTCACCAAGGAGAAGGGAGCGGCAACCTACACCCGCTATGACAAGGTGGGCTGGGGCTCGCCGATCCGCCGCAACCACCGCGAACCGGACGCCTACTGGTATTCAAACCCGCCGCAACTGGTGGCCGCCGTCACGGGTTCGAAGGCCGAACTGCTGATCCCGAAGATCGAGGGAGCGATCGCCGCCTACCCTTATGCCGAGCCCGGTGGATACACGATCTGGCCAGGGCCGAACTCCAACACCTTCGTAGCCTTCGTGCTGCGCACCGTGCCGGAGATCGGGGCCGTGCTGCCGCCGCATGCGGTGGGGCGCGATTACCTGCCGAACGGCCAGTTCATCCATGTCGACGACGACTGGCGCGACCTCCACATCACGCTCCGCGGCCTGCTCGGTGTATCGCTTGGCCAGCGCAGCGGCTTCGAGGTGCATTTCCTCGGCCTGGTGGCCGGGCTGGACCTGGCGCGTCCGAGCATCAAGATCCCGGCACTGGGACGGATCGGCGTTTGAACCTACCGCAGAAATGCAAAACGCCCGCGTCAGGGCGGGCGTTTGACAAGAGGTATGCCTGTTTATTGATCAGAGGCCGTTAACGGTCCGGGCAAAACCGCGGATGTTCGTCGGATCGATGCCGACATCCTGCAGTTCGCGCGGCGTCAGACGACCGAGTTCCGCAACAGTCTGACGATACTTGCGCCAATTGCTGAGCTTGCGTGCCACGTTCATCTTTGTCACCTTTCCTGGGCTTTCGAAGCCGGCTGCCTGTTCTCGGCGCCCCGTTGCTTCGATGGCTTTCTTATACTCCAGGAGGCGGTTTTTCCGTAGCGCTCGCTCATCAGCGCACCCATGCTCGGCATGCATAGGTACGGTTGACCTGGATCAGTGTGGGAGGTCTGGGCACGATGGATGCAGAAACGGAAAAGGGCCGCCGAGGCGACCCTTCCATGAGTTTGGTCCGGTTCACGAACCCGGGCCGTTTCTCAACGGTCCGAAGGAAGATGAGGTTCAGGCCGAGGGCTGCCCCGTCAAGACCAACACCTTTCCATTGCCCGCTGCGCAGACCGAAATCTCACTAGACATTGGATCACCTTCCTTTCGTTACGTTGAACATGATCCCAAGATAGGTGTGGGCCCGCGTGTATGCAAGGCACGTTATATTACCACCTTCGAAACTAATTGAGTTGCGACTGGCCGGGCCGGCGTTAGCATGCGCAGGCTTCTCCGCCCCAAAGCCCCAAGACCCCTCAGGCCACCGTCATGACGATCTTGCCGATATGGCTGCTCGTTTCCATCAGGCGGTGGGCCTCCACGACATCATCGATCTTCATGACCGAGTGGATGACCGGCGCCACCTTGCCCTCCTCCAGGAGCGGCCAGACCTGGGCGACGAGTTCATCGCGGATGGCCCGTTTTTCCTCCGCCGTGCGCGGACGCATCGTGGATCCCGTCACCGTCAGCCGCTTCACCATGATCGGCGTGAGGTTCACCGTCTCGGCCTTTGCACCCCCCAGGAAGGCGATGATCGACAGGCAGCCATCCTTGGCGAGCACGGAGAGGTTCTTCTCGAAATAGGCCGCGCCGATCATGTCGAGCACGACATCAACACCCTTGCCGCCGGTCTCGGCCTTCACGACCTCGACGAAATCCCCTGTCTTGTAGTTGATCGCCTTCGTGGCGCCGAGCTTTTCGCAAGCGGCGCATTTCTCCGTCGACCCCGCCGTGGTGTAAACGGTCGCGCCAAAGGCCTTGGCAAGCTGGATCGCGGTGGTGCCGATGCCGCTCGAGCCGCCGTGGATCAGCACGCTTTCGCCTTCGGTCAGGCCTGCCATCTGGAAGAGGTTCGCCCAGACGGTGAAGAAGGTTTCCGGGACGGCCGCGGCCTTCACGGCATCATAACCCTTCGGCCAGGGCAGCGCCTGGCCGGCCGGCACCATGCAATATTCGGCATAACCGCCGCCGTTTGCGAGGGCGCAAACCTTGTCGCCGACCTTGAAGGCGGAAACACCCTCGCCGAACGCCACCACTTCGCCGGCGATTTCAAGGCCAAGCACCGGGCTTGCATCCTTCGGCGGCGGATAATTGCCCTGCCGCTGCGCCACATCCGGCCGGTTGACGCCCGCCGCCTCCACCCTCACCAGGATCTCGCCGGGCTTTGGCGCCGGCAACGGCCCCCTGGCGAGCGTCATCACCTCCGGTGCGCCGAAAGATGGCAGGTCGACGTAACGCATTTCCTGTGGCAACGGCATGGAATTCTCCCTTCATGTCCGCCCCAGATCTAGGATGGCCGGGCTCGCGAAAAAAGCGACGTTGCGCCGCTGCGTTATTTTGCGCCGGGCCGTGGGCTGGGAGGTTGTGATCAGGCGGCCTTGTGGATGGGTCGCGCACGATCGATCCGCTGCACTTCCTTTGGATCATTCATAGCCGCCCAAAGCTCCGTCCGGCGCTGGATATTGAGCCAGAAGTCCGGACTGTTTCCGAAAACCCGTGCAAGGATAAGCGCTGTCGGTGCAGTGACCGCGCGACGGTCGTTGCACAGCTCGTTTACATGTTTGCGCGGAACGCCCATGGCCTCGGCCAGCGCCGTCTGCGTCAGCCCCATCGGCTCCATGAACTCGCTCACCAGGATTTCTCCGACAGAGGCAGGCTTTCGCTTCGTCATCAACACTGTATCGTCCTCATCTATAGCTATGGTCATCGAGATAGAGTTCCGAGGCCTCGCCTCTTGCTCCATCCCATCGGAAGACCAACCGCCATTGCCTGTTCACGCGGATCGAACAGAAGCCATCCAACGACCCGCGAAGCTTCTCGAAGTGATTGCTGGGCGGCACCCGCAGGTCCTGGTCGCTGACCGCATCGTCGATCATCTGGATCTTGCGAAACAACCTGTTTTCGATGTCGGCCGGGATCCTCTTGTTCCGCTTGTCGAGAACAAAGAAGTCGTGGAGCCATGTGTCCCGGAAGCCTGTGATCATCCGCTCTCCTCATGTCCCAATGTACCGCCTTACGGTACAATCGGCAAGAGCCTGCGCTTTTGGAACAGCACCGTTCGCATTCATTCCTTGATTGCAGGCGCCGGGGAAAATACGAGTGGGAACAATATCCCAGAAAGAACCGAATCCCATGTCGCGCCCGAACATCCTCATCATCATGGTCGACCAGCTGAACGGGACGCTTTTCCCGGATGGTCCGGCGGACTGGCTGCATGTGCCGCACCTGAAGGCGCTGGCCGCCCGTTCGGCGCGGTTTCGCAACAACTACACCTCCTCGCCGCTATGTGCCCCTGCCCGCGCCTCCTTCATGGCCGGGCAACTGCCGAGCCGCACGGGCGTTTATGACAATGCCGCGGAGTACGTCTCCTCCATTCCGACCTATGCGCACCACCTGCGCCGCGCCGGGTACTACACGGCGCTGTCGGGCAAGATGCACTTTGTCGGTCCGGACCAGTTGCACGGCTTCGAGGAGCGGCTGACGACCGACATCTACCCGGCCGATTTCGGCTGGACGCCGGATTATCGCAAACCCGGCGAGCGGATCGACTGGTGGTACCACAACATGGGTTCGGTGACGGGTGCCGGTGTTGCCGAGATCACCAACCAGATGGAATATGACGACGAGGTCGCCTTCCTCGCGAACCAGAAGCTCTACCAGCTGTCGCGGGAAAACGACGACCAGGCACGCCGGCCGTGGTGTCTCACCGTGTCCTTCACGCATCCGCACGACCCTTATGTGGCGCGGCGCAAATACTGGGACCTCTACAGCGACTGCGAACACCTGATGCCGCAGGTCGGCATGCTGGACAAGCAGGACCCGCATTCCGAGCGCATCCTGGCCTCCTGCGATTATCCGAGCTTCAACATCACGGATGAGAATATCCGCCGTTCGCGGCAGGCCTATTTTGCCAATATCTCCTATCTCGATAACAAGATCGGCGAGCTCATCGACACGCTGACCCGCACACGGATGCTGGACAACACCTATATCCTGTTCTGCTCCGACCACGGCGACATGCTGGGCGAGCGCGGGTTGTGGTTCAAGATGAACTTCTTTGAAGGCTCGGCGCGCGTTCCGCTGATGGTTGCCGGGCCCGGCGTTCCAGCCGGTCTCCATGAGACGCCCACGTCCAATCTCGACGTGACACCGACGCTTTGTGAGCTTGCCGGCATCGACATTGGCGAGATCGCCCCCTGGACGGACGGGATGAGCCTCAAGGGAATGATGAACGGGATTGAACGCACCGAGCCGGTGCTGATGGAATATGCGGCGGAAGCATCCTATGCGCCGCTTGTCGGTATCCGCGAGGGCAAGTGGAAATACATCCACTGCGAACTCGATCCGGAACAGCTGTTTGACCTGGAGCGCGATCCGCTGGAGCTGGACAATCTGGCCGGGGATCCTGCCTATTCTGGGATTTTGGAAGGTTTGCGGACGAAGCGGAAAGCCAAGTGGGACATGGCCGCCTTCGATGCCGCGGTGCGTGAAAGCCAGGCGCGTCGCTGGGTGGTTTACGAGGCGCTGCGCAACGGCGCCTATTACCCGTGGGACCACCAGCCACTGCAAAAGGCATCCGAACGTTATATGCGCAACCACATGAACCTCGACATCCTCGAGGATTCCAAGCGTTATCCCAGAGGCGAATGAGGAAGATCAGAATGAGAGCCCAACCAAAGGCCAGCCACTTCATCGACGGGGAATACGTCGAGGACGCCGAGGGTACGGCGATCGAGAGCCTTTATCCGGCGACCGGCGAGGTGATTGCGCGCCTGCATGCGGCAACCCCGGCGATCGTTGAACAGGCGGTCGCGGCCGCCAAGCGCGCCCAGCCGGTATGGGCGGCGATGAGCCCAACCGCGCGCGGTCGCATCCTCAAGCGCGCCGCCGACATCATGCGCGAGCGCAACCGCGAGCTTTCCGAACTGGAGACGCTCGATACGGGCAAGCCGATCCAGGAAACGATCGTCGCTGATCCGACCTCCGGCGCCGACAGCTTCGAGTTCTTCGGCGGCGTGATCGCTGCCGGCTTGAACGGCAGCTATATCCCGCTTGGCGGCGACTTTGCCTATACCAAGCGCGTGCCGCTCGGCGTCTGCGTCGGCATCGGCGCCTGGAACTATCCGCAGCAGATCGCCTGCTGGAAAGCTGCGCCGGCGCTCGCAGCCGGCAATGCCATGGTGTTCAAGCCATCCGAAAACACGCCACTCGGCGCGCTGAAGATCGCCGAGATTCTCCTTGAGGCGGGCCTGCCGAAGGGTCTCTTCAACGTGATCCAGGGCGACCGCGCCACCGGGCCGCTTCTCGTCAACCATCCCGATGTCGCCAAGGTCTCGCTCACCGGTTCGGTGCCGACCGGACGCAAGGTCGCCGCGGCAGCCGCTGGAAACCTGAAGCATGTGACGATGGAGCTCGGCGGCAAGTCGCCGCTGATCATCTTCGACGATGCCGATATCGACAGCGCGATCGGCGGGGCGATGCTCGGCAACTTCTATTCGACCGGCCAGGTCTGCTCCAACGGAACGCGCGTCTTCGTGCAGAAGAGGGTCAAGGACACATTCCTGGCGCGGCTGAAGGATCGCACGGAGAAGATCATCATCGGTGATCCGTTGGACGAGGCAACGCAACTCGGTCCGATGGTATCGTTCGACCAGCGCCAGAAGGTTCTGTCCTACATCGACAAGGGCAAGGCCGAGGGCGCGCGGCTGATCACCGGCGGCGGCCTGCCGAACCATGTGACCGGCGAAGGGTATTACATCCAGCCGACGGTGTTCGCCGACGTGACCGACGAGATGACCATCGCCCGCGAGGAGATTTTTGGGCCGGTGATGTGTGTGCTTGATTTCGATGACGAGGACGAGGTGATTGCCCGCGCCAATGCGACCGAGTTCGGCTTGTCCGCCGGCGTGTTCACCGCAGACCTTTCTCGCGGGCACCGTGTGGTCGACCAGCTGCAGGCCGGCACGCTTTGGATCAACACCTACAACCTCTGCCCGGTCGAGATCCCCTTCGGCGGCTCCAAGCAATCGGGCTTCGGGCGCGAGAATTCACTGGCGGCGCTTGAGCACTATTCCGAACTGAAGACGGTTTATGTCGGCATGGGCAAGGTCGAGGCACCGTATTGAGGGGTACGGAATGAGAAGTGCGGATTTCGTCATCATCGGTTCCGGGTCGGCCGGCTCTGCCATGGCCTATCGCCTGTCGGAAGACGGCAAACATTCGGTGATCGTCATCGAGGCGGGCGGCTCGGATTTCGGGCCGTTCATCCAGATGCCGGCGGCGCTTGCCTGGCCGATGAGCATGAAGCGCTACAACTGGGGTTACCTCTCGGAGCCCGAGCCGAACCTCAACAACCGCCGCATCACTGCGCCGCGCGGCAAGGTGCTGGGCGGGTCCTCCTCCATCAACGGCCTCGTCTACGTGCGCGGCCATGCTGAGGACTACAATCGCTGGGAGGAGCTTGGCGCGTCCGGCTGGGCCTATGCCGATGTGCTGCCATACTTCAAGCGGATGGAGCATAGCCACGGCGGCGAGGACGGCTGGCGCGGCACCGACGGGCCGCTGCATGTGCAGCGCGGGCCGGTGAAGAACCCGCTGTTCCACGCCTTCATCCAGGCCGGCGCGCAAGCCGGTTTCGAGACGACCGAGGATTATAACGGATCGAAGCAGGAAGGCTTCGGCCTGATGGAGCAGACGATCCACCAGGGCCGGCGCTGGTCTGCGGCAAACGCCTATCTGCGGCCCGCCTTGAAGCGGCCGAACGTGCAGCTCGTGCATGGTTATGCCCAGAAGATCGTCATCGAAAACGGCCGCGCCACGGGTGTCGAGATCTCCCGTCGCGGTGTGACCGAGACGGTGACGGCCAATCGCGAGGTGATCATCGCGGCATCATCCTTCAACTCGCCGAAACTGCTGATGCTTTCGGGCATCGGGCCGGCGGCGCATCTCAAGGAGATGGGCATCGAGGTGAAGGCGGACCGGCCGGGCGTCGGTGCCAACCTGCAGGACCATATGGAATTCTATTTCCAGCAGGTCTCCACCAAGCCGGTTTCGCTTTATTCCTGGCTGCCTTGGTTCTGGCAGGGCGTCGCCGGCGCCCAGTGGTTGATGACGAAGGGCGGATTGGGCGCATCCAACCAGTTCGAAGCCTGCGCCTTCCTTCGTTCGGAACCCGGCCTGAAGCAGCCTGACATCCAGTATCACTTCCTGCCCGTGGCGATCTCCTATGACGGCCGTGCGGCGGCGAAAAGCCACGGCTTCCAGGTGCATGTCGGCTACAACCTGTCGAAGTCGCGCGGCACGGTGACGCTGCGCTCTCCTGATCCAGCGGCCGAGCCCGTGATCCGGTTCAACTACATGAGCCATGAGGAAGACTGGATCAAGTTCCGGCACTGCGTGCGCCTGACCCGCGAGATCTTCAGCCAGAAGGCATTTGATGACTATCGGGGGCCGGAGATCCAGCCGGGCGAGCACGTCCAGACGGACGATCAGATCGATGCCTTCCTGCGCGAGCACCTGGAAAGCGCCTACCATCCTTGCGGCACCTGCCGAATGGGCCGCGCCGACGATCCGCTCGCGGTTGTCGATCCGGAATGTCGGGTGATCGGGGTCGAGGGCCTGCGTGTGGCGGACAGCTCGATCTTTCCGCATGTGACCTATGGCAACCTCAACGGGCCATCGATCATGACCGGGGAAAAGGCCGCGGACCACATCCTCGGGCGCCAGCCCCTGCCCCGCTCCAACCAGGAGCCGTGGATCAACCCACGCGCCGCAGTGAGCGATCGCTGATCAGTGATAATCGTCTTCGCGCTGATGGCGGACGGCGGCCACCGAGACAGTGTCGCTACCGTCTATGCGGAACAGTACGATGTAACCCAAAGAACCGAAGGGAACCAACAATTCCCTAAGCAATGGACTGCCGCCTGCCGCCTTGCGACAAGAAAACGGAAACTCTTCCAGCAGCCGGATAGCTTCCTGGATCTTGGCGTAAGCGCGGTCGGCCAGATCGACATCATACGCTAGCAGGTAGTCATAGAGCCTCGAAAAGTCTTCGAGCGCCTCATCGGTGTAGCGTACCCGATAGCTCATTCCCCCTTCGCCGCCCGCGCTGTCTTGGCTGCATCGAGCTTCGCCTTCAGCATGCTGAGGACATCTTCCGAGGTATGGTAGCGGCCAGTCCGCTCAGCTTCCGCCAAGGACGCAAGTCCTCGAGCTATGAACTCCGACTGCGTCTTGCGATAATCGATCTGGCGCTTGATGGAGTCCTCGACAAAGGCTGACAGCGTCTCGCCTTCCTTCAGCACGCTTTCGGCGGCGGCGCGCAATTCCGGATCGACGCGAAGCGACGGTATGGTTGCGGTCTTCATGGCATCACCTCATGCGTTGCAATTGCGATGCATGATGCGCGTGATTGGCCTGATTGGCAAGATGTCCTCATCGGACACTTCTTACGGCGTCATCGATTGCGAAAAATCTTCCAGCGTGTCGGGCGGAAGCGCAGGGTGCTGCCGAGTTCCACCGGTGCATGCAGCGGCACTTCGACCTCCACGTGGTAGGGTGCATGCCCGTCATTGGCGATGTCGATTTCTGCGATGCGCGTGCCGGCCAGTCTTCGAAGCGCGGTGATCTTGCCGAACAGCGCGTGCTGCGCTTCCACCAGTTCCACATCCTGCGGGCGGAAGAACAGCTGTCCGGCGCCCGCCGCGCCTTCCGCACTGCCGATCGGCTGGCCCTGGAACAGCACCGTGCCATCCCTCACCTCCACCGGAAGCTGGGAGGACTCGCCGATGAAGGAAAAGACGAAGGGCGAACCCGGCCGGTCATAAACATCATCGGCTGATCCGACCTGCTCGATCTTGCCCTGGCTCATCACCACGACGCGATCGGCAAGCTCCAGCGCTTCCTCCTGGTCATGGGTGACGAAGACGGTCGTGTGCCCGGTGCGGTTATGGAATTCGCGCAGCCAGCGACGCAGCTCCTTGCGGACCTTGGCATCGAGCGCGCCAAACGGCTCGTCGAGCAGCAGGATGCGCGGCTCGATTGCCATGGCGCGGGCAAGCGCCACACGCTGGCGCTGGCCGCCGGAAAGCTGGTTCGGGTAGCGCTTCTCCAGCCCGCCAAGCTGCACCATTTCCAAGAGTTCCGATACCCTGCGGCGGATCTCGGCCTTCGGCGGCCGGTTTGCGGCAGGGCGCACCTTGAGCCCGAAGCCGATGTTCTGCGCCACCGTCATATGCCGGAACAGCGCATAATGCTGGAATACGAAGCCGACGTTGCGCTCCTGCACGGAATGATGCGAGGCATCCTGGTCACCAAAGAAGATGCTGCCGGCAGTCGGGAAATCCAGGCCCGCAATCAGGCGAAGCAGCGTGGTCTTGCCTGAGCCGGAGGGTCCCAGCAGCGCAATGAGTTCCCCGGACGCGATCTTCAGCGACACGTCGTTGAGAGCCGGAAAGCGCTCGAACTCCTTGCGGATGTTTTGGATGGTCACTTCCATTCAATATTGCCCTTAGTGTCTGCCGCCGGAATTGCCGGCACCGAAGCGAAGTTCCAGGATTGTCTTGAGAGCAAGCGTCACGAGCGCAAGACCCGCAAGCAGCGAGGCGACGGCAAAGGCTGCGACCATGTTGTACTCATTATACAGGATCTCGACATGCAGCGGCATGGTGGTGGTGATGCCGCGGATCCGGCCGGACACTACCGACACCGCACCGAATTCGCCCATGGCGCGCGCGTTGCAGAGAAGCACGCCGTAAAGCAGGCCCCACTTGATGTTGGGCAGCGTCACGTACCAGAAGGTCTGCCAGCCGGAGGCGCCCAGCGAAAGTGCCGCCTCCTCGTCTCCCGTGCCCTGGTCTTCCATGAGCGGGATCAGTTCGCGGGCCACGAAGGGAAAGGTCACGAAAACGGTGGCGAGCACGATGCCCGGCACCGCAAACAGCACCTCGATCCCGAAGCTTTTCAGCCACGGTCCGAGCAGGCTGCCGCTGCCGAAGAGCAGTACATAAACGAGGCCCGAGATGACCGGCGAGATGGAGAACGGCAGGTCGATCAAGGTAATGAGGAAGGCCTTGCCCCGGAAATCGAACTTGGCAATTGCCCAGGAGGCTGCAAGGCCGAAGGCGAGGTTCAAGGGCACGGCGATTACCGCGACCAGGAGAGTCAGGCGGATGGCGGCCGCCGCATCGGGCTCCACCAGCGCTTCAACATAGGTGTCCCAACCGCCCCGGAAGGCTTCCACGAACACCGTTACCAGCGGCATCAGCAGGAAGAACAAGAGGAAGGTGAGCGCCAGGAAGGTCAGGAGCAGTTTGGCGCCCAGGCCTTCGTCGGCGGGATTGCGGAAACGGGGGGCGCGGGGCGCGATCGAACGGCTCTGGTCAGGCATTGCCGTATCTCCTGCGGCTCCAGGCCTGGATGAGGTTGATCACGAAGAGCATGGCAAAGGAGATCAGCAGCATGATGGTCGCGATCGCCGTCGCGCCTGCATAGTTGAACTCCTCGAGCTTGATGACGATGAGGAGCGGCGCGATCTCGGAGACATAAGGAATGTTGCCGGCGATGAAGATGACCGAACCGTATTCCCCGACCCCACGGGCAAAGGCGAGCGCAAAGCCGGTCAGAATCGCCGGCGTCAGTGCCGGAAGCAGGATCTGGGTGATCGTCTGGAAGCGGTTGGCGCCGAGGGTGGCCGCCGCCTCCTCCACTTCATGGTCTATTTCTTCCATCACCGGCTGCACCGTGCGCACCACGAAGGGAAGCCCGATGAAGATCAGCGCGATGACGATGCCAAGCGGCGTGAAGGCAATGCGGAACGGCATGAACAGCGAACCGACCCAGCCTTGTGGCGCATAGATGGCGGTAAGCGCAATGCCGGCAACCGCTGTCGGCAGCGCAAACGGCAGGTCCACCATGGCGTCGATCAGCCGCCGGCCGGGGAAATTGTAGCGCGTCAGCACCCAGGCCACGACCACGCCGAACACGACATTGACCGCGGCCGCCACGAAGGCCGTACCAAAGGAGACATAAAGCGCACGCAGCGTCCGTTCATCCATCAGGATGGACAAGAAGCCGCCCCAGCCGAGGGCGGCGCTGCGCCAGAACAGTCCGGCGATCGGGATGAGGATGATCAGCGACAGGTAGGCGAGCGAAAAGCCGAGCGTCAACCCAAACCCGGGGATGATGCTCGGCTGTTTCAATCGCCACCGCGCAGGCGCGGTAGCTATGTTGGTCATCGGCAGGCCCGGTTCACTTTCCAGCTGGCTTGTAGATCTGGTCGAAGATGCCGCCATCGCCGAAATGCTCCGGCTGTGCCTTGCGCCAGCCGCCGAAGATCGGATCATCGATCGTCACCAGCTTGATGTCCGGCAGGGCTTTCAAGAGTTCCGGCTTCACGACGTCGCGCTTCGACGGCCGGTAATAGTGCTTGGCGGCGAGGTTCTGCCCTTCATCGGTGTAAAGGAACTGCAGGTAGGCCTCAGCGAGCTTGCGCGTGCCCTTGACATCGACGGTTGAGTCCACCACGGCAACCGGCGGTTCGGCGAGGATGGAGATCGGCGGCACGACAATATCGAAGGCGTCCTTGCCGAACTCTTCGCCGGCAAGATAGGCCTCGTTTTCCCAGGCCAGCAGCACGTCACCGATCTGGCGCTGGGCGAAGGTGACGGTCGAGCCGCGGGCACCCGTATCAAGCACCGGTGCCCGTTTGTAGAGATCGGCGATATAAGCCTTGATCTTCTCCTGGTCGCCCTTGAACTCCTCATTCGCCCAGGCCCAGGCGGCAAGATAATTCCAGCGGGCGCCACCGGAGGTCTTCGGGTTCGGCGTGACGATCTGCACGTCGTCCTTCACGAGGTCGCCCCAGTTTTGGATGCCCTTCGGATTGCCCTTGCGGACAAGGAAAACGATTGTCGAGGTATAGGGCGAGGAATTGTTCGGCAGGCGGGTGCGCCAGCCCGGCTTGATCTTGCCCGCCTTCTCGATCGCGTTGATGTCGGATTCCAGCGCCAGTGTCACGACATCGGCTTCGAGGCCATCGATGACGGAGCGGGCCTGGGCGCCGGAGCCGCTGTGCGACTGGCGGATGACGACATCGTCTCCCCCTTGTGCCTTCCAGTATTTGGTGAAGGCGGCATTCACATCCTTGTAGAGTTCGCGTGTCGGGTCATAGGACACGTTAAGCAGTTGATCGGCGGCAAACACCGGAGTCACGGCGCCGAGCGGCATGGAAAGCGAGAGCGTGAGACCGAGTGCTGCGGCGCTAAAGCGCTTGGCGAAATTCAACATGCAGTTCCCTCCTGAGGTTCTTCTGAAACTCTATCGAGGCAGTCGTCTTAGTCAACGGACCCTCAAAAGAAGGCAAAACTGTTTCCCGCGGGCGGGTTCAGGCAGCAAAGAACACGTTGGAGCCGGTCGAGGGGGAAGAACAGGAGCACTCCCGAAACGGGTGCAGGCAGAAACCCAATCCACCAGAAATGGGCCCTCCAGTTACCTCCCGATGTCTCCCAATAGCTCTCGGGCCGTTCCCTTCGCCTCCCGACGAGACCATATGAGGGTACATCAGCATAAACGAGATGAACAGGAGTTTGGCTTGAGCGTCGCATTCATGAAGGAAGAGAGCGCGGAAACCGCAGCAGAAACCTTGCTGCCGGACCGTCCCATCTCCCCTCACCCGAACCTCGTGACGGAGACCGGGCTGAAGACGCTCGAGGCGCAACTTACGGAAGCACGTGCGGCTTACGAGGCAGCATCGGCGATCGAAGACGTTAACGAGCGACGCCGGCAACTGGCCGGCCCGACACGCGACCTGCGCTATCTCACCGAACGGTTGCGCACTGCGCAGGTGATGCCACATCCCGGTTCAACCGACGTCGTCGCCTTCGGAAGCACGGTGACCTTCAGCCGCGAGGACGGCCGCGTCCAGACCTATCGCATTGTGGGTGAAGACGAGGCCGACCCGAAACAGGGTACGATCTCCTATGTCTCGCCGGTCGCACGGGCACTGATCGGCAAGGCTGTCGGGGAACTGGTGAACGTGGGTGAGCAGGAGCTAGAGGTGACGGCGATCGGGTGACTGGCTGCAAGCCAAGCTCACGCCGTCAGCAGTTCGCGCACCGGTGTCGGCTCGACGCCGCCTGCGCCTTCCACGGCGTCGGCGATCGTGGTGTTGAAGAGCACGTCACGGGTCGCGTCGGCGACGCGGGCAAAGACGTGGCGGATTTCGCACATGTGTTCGCCATCGCAGTCTTCGCAGCGCCGATAGGCCGTTTGCGAAAGGCAGGGAAGCGGTGCGATCGGCCCATCCACGAGGCGCAGGACTTCGCCGAAGGTGATGGTATCGGCCGGCTTCAGGAGGAGATAACCACCCTGCTTGCCGCGGCGGCTGACGACCATGCCGGAGCGCTTCAGGTCCAGAAGGATCTGCTCCAGGAACTTCTTCGGAATGCTTTGCTGGACGGCAATCTCCGAGATCAGCATCGGCTCGTCCGGATCAGCCTGCGCCAAAGCCGTCAAGGCTCGCAAGGCATATTTTGCCTTTTGGGATATCATCACGCAACCATCAAAAAGAATACGCCGCCGCAAGATGTTTGAGCACCCTGCAACGCCGATTATTGGCTTGTTTTTCAAGCTGCGGCACGGATTTTCCAAACCCGCCGCCGGCCCAACCTGACCCCGCAGAGCGGGACTTGCTGGACGTTCTTCGGGCATAGCTCAAATTCCCAAGAAATACAAACCAATGCGGCGGTTTCCTGCCGCAAATGCAGTCACAAATCATGAAGGCGGCAAGTTTTCTGTGTGAACGCATCTTTGGAGTGAGATTTGCTCCACATCCGACGCCAAACAAACCGGCTTTCCTGTCTTTTCGCAAAAGCACGTGGATACTTTAGGGAAAGACGATGAAAGCCTTCCGATGACACTCCACATGCCCATCCAACAAGATCCTGCCACGCTGGCAGCAATGCTTGACGTGGAACTGCCGCGGCTGGACCTTGCCGGCCGCCTGGCGCTGGTCGCGCGCACCGGGCGCGCGGTGTTCACCACCTCGCTTGGCATCGAGGACCAGGTAATCGCCGCGGCAATCGGTACGCACCAACTGCCCATCGACGTTTCCACGCTCGAGACAGGCCGGCTGTTTCAGGAGACAGTCGACCTCATCGTGCAGACGGAAGAACGCTACGGCATCGAGATCCGCCGTTTCCGGCCGGAGCCGCAGGACGTCGAGGCCTATGCCGCCCAGTACGGCCTGAACGGTTTCTACGAAAGCGTCGAGGCACGGCACGCCTGCTGCTTCGTGCGCAAGCTGAAGCCGCTGGCGCGGGCACTGGCCGGCGCGGAGATCTGGGTGACGGGCCTGCGCCGTGGTCAGTCCGGCAACCGCGCCTCGATACCGTTTGCAGAGTATGACGCGGACAAGAACCTCATCAAGGTGAACCCGCTTGCCGACTGGGAGATCGAGACGATCCGCGCCCATGTCGCGGCGGAAGCCATTCCCGTCAATCCCCTGCATGGCCGCGGCTACCCCTCGATCGGCTGCGAGCCATGCACCCGTGCCATCAAGCCCGGCGAACCTGAACGCGCCGGCCGATGGTGGTGGGAAAACGACGAAAAGCGCGAATGCGGCCTGCATGTGCCGGAAAACGCTGCTCAGCCTGTTCCCCAGGCCACCCCACAAGCGAGCCAGCTCGCCCGCTAGATTTTTGTGTTTGTTTCAGAATACCCGGAGACCGTAATGCCCCTGTCAGTTCAGGAAACGGACATCAAGAACCCACCCGTTTCCCGCCCGCCGCTCGACCCCCACCTCAAGGCCCTCGAAAACGAAGCCATCCACATCTTCCGCGAAGTTGCGGCGGAATTCGACAAGCCGGTCATGCTGTATTCGATCGGCAAGGACTCTTCCGTGCTGCTGCACCTGGCGCGCAAGGCGTTTTACCCCGGCCGGGTCCCCTTTCCGCTCCTGCATGTCGACACGACCTGGAAGTTCCGCGAGATGATCGAGTTTCGCGATGAGATCGCCGCGAAATACGACCTCGACCTGGTCGTGCACACCAACCCGCGTGGCAAGGCCGAGAACATTACGCCGTTTACCCGCGGTTCAGCCTTCTACACCGACATCATGAAGACCGAGGCCCTGCGCCAGGCGCTCGATGCCGGCGGCTATGACGCAGCCTTTGGCGGCGCACGGCGCGATGAAGAAGCCTCGCGCGCCAAGGAGCGCATCTATTCCTTCCGCACGCCGGACCACAAATGGGATCCGCGCAACCAGCGCCCGGAACTCTGGAACATCTACAACGGCATGATCCGTCAGGGCGAAAGCGTGCGCGCCTTCCCGCTGTCGAACTGGACCGAGGTGGATATCTGGCGTTACATCCAGGCCGAAGACATTCCGCTTGTGCCGCTCTATTTCGCCGCCGAACGCCCTTATGTGGAGCGCGACGGCATGATGATCCTCGCCGAGGATCCCCGGCTTGAGCTCGAGCCGGGCGAAGAGGTGAAGCGCGGCATGATCCGCTTCCGTACGCTTGGATGTTTTCCGCTGACGGGCGCTATTCCCTCCACCGCCACCACGCTCGAAGAGGTAATCGCCGAGCTCGAGATCGCCACCGTTTCGGAACGGCAGGGCCGCGCCATCGACCGGGATCAGTCCGGCTCGATGGAAAAGAAGAAGCGCGAAGGATATTTCTGAGATGACCGCTCCCGCACCTTCGACCTCCGCCACCATCCTTCCCTTCGTGGAGCCCGCCAAGGCGCGCGACAGCCGGCCGCTGCGGCTCATCACCTGCGGATCGGTGGATGACGGGAAGTCGACGCTGATCGGCCGCCTGCTGTGGGACACCAAGGCGGTGAAGGAGGACCAGGCGGCGACGCTTTCGCGCGATAGCGGCAAGCAGAACGATCTCGGGCTGCCGGACTTCGCGCTGCTGCTGGACGGGCTGCAGGCCGAGCGGGAACAGGGCATCACCATCGATGTCGCTTATCGCTATTTTTCGACCGACCGTCGCTCCTTCATCGTGGCCGACACACCCGGCCATGAGCAATATACCCGCAACATGGCGACCGGCGCCTCGACCGCCGATCTCGCCGTGCTGCTGGCGGACGCCCGCGCCGGGTTGCTGGAGCAGACGCGTCGCCATGCGACGATCGCGTCACTGATGGGCATTCGCCAATTCGTGCTGGCGGTGAACAAGTTCGATCTCGTTGATTACGACCGGGCGATCTTCGACCGGATTTCGCAGGAGTTTCGCGAGTTCGCGCTGTCGCTCGGCGTGCGCCAGATCACCCCAATACCGATGTCTGCCCTCAAGGGCGAGAATGTCGTCTACCCCTCGAGCGGTGCCATGCCGTGGTATGAGGGCCCGACGCTGATCGAGGCGCTGGAACTCGCAACCGTACGCTCGGCCCAGGCGGGCGGTTTTCGCCTGCCGGTGCAGCGCGTGGCGCGGCCGGGTGAAGGTTTTCGCGGTTACCAGGGAACGGTCGCCGGCGGCTCGATCAAGCCGGGCGATTCCGTGGCCATCCTGCCGTCCGGCACGATCGCCAACGTCAAGCAGATCGTCACCTTCGACCTGGTGCGCAATGCGGCGGTGGCGGGTGATGCCGTCACCCTCGTGCTCGACCGGCAGGTGGATGTGGCACGCGGCGACATGATCGTGTCCATCGACGCGCAGCCGATGACCGGCGACCGCTTCGACGCGCAGATCGTCTCACTGCAGCCAGGGGGCATCGAGCCCGGCAAGCGCTATTGGCTGAAAAGCGGCTCGCGCCGCCAACGCGTGACGATCGAGCCGGTATCGCAGCTGGAGCTTTCGACCGGAAAGTGGCAGCCGCATGCCACGAAGCTTGCCATGAACGCGATCGGCAAGGTGCACTTGTCGTTCGAGGAACAGGCCGTCTTCGACCCTTATGACCAGAACCGGCTGACCGGCGCCTTCATCATCATCGATCCGGATACGCTGAACACGGTGGCAGGTGGCATGATCACCGCCAGGCGCGAAGATCTCGGCGGCATCCAGATCCAGCGGGAGGGCGAGCGGGTGATCATGTCCTTGCCGGCCGATCTTGCCGAACAGATCATGGCGAGCGAGATCTTCAGGCGTCGCCGTGACGAGACTGAGGTGACGCGCATGACCGCGAGCCAGGCGGCTGACATCTTCCGCGACGCTGCAAGCGACATCTGACGCGCTCGCCAGAACGAAATCAAAAGCCGCCGGGACATGCCCCCGGCGGCTTTGTTTTTTTATCAGGAGGCTGTGAGGAGCTCGGCGCAATAGCTCGGGCCGTTGGCGCCGGGGCGATCCGACACGATGGTGATGTCGCGGATCACGTAGCTGCTGGACACGGTGATCTTGGCCGAGCAGCTGACGCTCGAGCTGCGACCGTTCTGCTGCTTGATGCGCTTGTAGCCACCGCGCCAGTTGTAGACGGTGTTGGAGCCGTCGTCATAATCGCTCAGCGGCGGGCTGTATTTTGCAAAGAACTCGCCGGCCGAACGGCCGACCCAGCGCGTCTCGATCGGGTTGCTCGCCACGCCTTTTGCGGTTGTGCAGGAGGAAAGAGCGATTGCCAGAATGATGGCGGATGCGGCAGCGCGGCGGCTCATGGTAAGAGATCCCTTGATGTGAAAGAACAGGCTTGGCCTTCGGAGCGAAGTCACTATCAGATTTGCCGCGCCTTCTGCGAGCGGGCCGTGGCCCTCGCCTCTCAAAAAGCTCCGTGCGCCGCTTTTTTGCAACGGCTGAAGGGCTCTGGAGCCCGTCGCAAAATCTTCTTTCGATTTTTTCAAACAGGCGCTTGTCGAAACAAAAATGCTGGTCTATAGAGGCGCCGCTGGTCACGGAGTGTAGCGCAGTCTGGTAGCGCACCACGTTCGGGACGTGGGGGTCGAGTGTTCGAATCACTCCACTCCGACCAGCTAATAGCCTTCCCGAGGCGATGATTTCCCGAATTTTCCGAGATGATCTGACGAACGTCGATGTGCGTGAGCATGCGTCGGGCTTAAGCACCTACTATAGGCTCGACACTGCCCGATCTTAAACCTCTCTACTTTCTGTGCCTTTTGGAGTGATAAAACGGCCGGAAAGTAGGAGCGCGACCTGTAAAACTGGACGTAAACCCTTCGCCGACCGTTATCGCTGTTGCCCCTCCCATCGCACTCGCAGCGGGACGACGGTATTTCTACGCTCGCAAGCTGCGATAAAATTAAGACATCTCCTGTGAACTCGCACTGGGGGGCAAATCGCTCCGCGACTTGAAGTTCTTTGTAAGGTGGAGCAATGGCACGCACAGGCCGGTATTCCATTTTGTCGGACAATAGCCGCACAATACTGAATCTTCGAGAAACGCTTCTGCTGGCAACCAGCATTGTAAGCGCTTTTGCTGTCATCGACGCCTATGCCGGTCCGGTCGCGGCCAGCCGCGAAGAATTTCGAGGACGATACTCACGTGAGTGCGGAGCTGGAAAGACCTGCCATCTCGAGGTAGATGACATGAAGTCGTCGACAACTGTACAGATTACATTTTCTCTGGAAAGCGACGGCGAAACCTGCACATGGTCAGTGGACGCTGTGTATGATGAAAGTTGGGGTGGCCCAGTAGCCCGTGATCCGTACGGCAACTACTACTTCTATCTTACCAGGCAACATGACGGCAGGCTTTATTCGTCTGGGACAATGCTGGCGTTGTGTGGAAGCCTGCCGACTGACCAGTACTTTACTTCCGACGCGCAGATGTTGGTCGACTACCGGTCAGTCTATGACCACAACGGTTCCGAGACTGACGTTGACCCCGCTGCCGGCACTATCAAGTACCGCAAGCCTAAGCGGTCGCTTTCTGGAACCGTGAAGGCAGGAGACTTGCTTTTCAAAGCCGACAACGCTTGGGATATTTACGATGAAACCGCTCCTGTCCGCGGAACGGCATATGTCTTCAAGAGAGGTTGCGAACCTGCTCCGTATCGAGTGTCTGGTTATCACAGAGGATGGCACACCCTTGTGCTCGATGGGCCTGCTCCGGTCCGAGAAAAGGCTGGCTGCAAGATCATTGGCTACAAACGGAATGCTAACGCCACGTTGACCTTTACCAGCTTGGGCGACTAGGCGAACGAGCAGGCATGCGACGTCGCCACCCTATCTCTCAGCGAGTCCGACCGCATAACAAAGGGCCGTCCAAACGGATGCACTTGATCGAATACCTCGACGCATCGCGGGAAGTCAGATACCGCCATGAGTCTTCAGCGCTTGGATATACCGCGCCGGCATCCCAATCGAAGCTAGGTTGTCAATGATCCGCACCGCATCGGTCTCTGGATCATACCAAAGATAGCCTTTTGTGGTCGCGCGTCCCATTGTCCACGCTGGACGGGGCGGCTGACAATATTCCTCGGGCGTGCAATGGCCATCGCAACGGCAGCGCTTCCAGCCATCGCGCACCCGCATATGTCCTCGGCTCCCGCATTCTTCGCAAGTCACACGACTCCTGAACTCTGCAAGCAGGCGGGCGTGTGTGTCGTCGGTCGAACCGTCAGCCTCGATCCGCAAGACTCCCATCTTTTGACGGACCGCATGCACGGTGACGTCCCCAACATCTTCAAGGAAGCGAGCCACGATCCCGGCCCAACCTGGCCCGCACTCAATTCGAGCGGACTGCGGGAACTGTTTCGGAAAGCGCGCACGGACGTCGGCGAAGGTAACAGGCATCTATTTCGTCTCGTATTGCCCTTAAGACCTCTCTTGCATCGCTCGGCCTTCCACTTACGCGCTTTTGGGCTGCTCCTGGAGTTCAGACACAATGTCATTACTGCCCACGACCAAGATAAAGGCGTAAATCGTCGCAAAGCGAAGTCAGCGACAAATCCCGGTGTGACATCTTCTAACCTGGCAGTCTCCGATAGCACGTCTTCATCTGCCCGCTTCACCATAAGCATCGGGTTCTATGTTCTTCTTAACATCATGCGCGTCCGTACGACCTTCACACTTCGGTAGTCATACGAGGCTCCCCTGTTCGGTTTGCTTACGCAATTGGGTAAACTACCCTCCAGTTTTTCCTCTTATTAAAGCTTTGGGCGAAATAGTGGCCGTTGAGTGGTTCCTAATTCAACCACTCATTGTTCTCGCCATGATCGATGGCTGGGACACGTGGGGGTAGGCATCAGCCATGACAGAGAACCCGCCGATGATCGGCGCACCACACTACGGTCCAACTACCTAGCTCCAAGGCTCATAAATGACTGATTTCGCAACTGCCCCTTCTCCCGCAGATCAACCGGAAAGCAAGACGCTCGGTTGCGTAGCTGCGGCCCTCTTCCTGTTTTTCGCTCCGGCGGGGCTAATTCTTGCCTATATTGATCGCAGCAAAGCATCCCCTCTTCTCGCATCTCACTATAACTACCTCATCGGCACATTCTGGAAAGGACTTCTCTTCTTCGTAATCAGCCTTTTCCTTAGTTTTGTACTTGTGGGGATTGTTGCCAGCTTCGCAACGTCGATCTGGTATATTGCGCGGTGCATCAAGAGCCTCGTCTACCTGCATCGTTCTGAAGCCATTGCGCAACCCTCTACGTGGTTGGTGTAACGTTACGCTTACGCCTCGAACTGTCGTGGAAGTTGCACGGACTGGCTTCGTATTGCGCCGCTTTCGACAGGTACACACGTTCTAAACCATTAACACCATCACCATGTCCGGCGCGCTTCGCACCGCTCAGTTGCATTGTGCAACAGTGCCGGCATGCACTGACATTTGGCCACTTGTTCAGCAGTGACGAGGGGAACCTTCAGCCTGCGACTTTGGCATCTTTGAGAAAAGGTAGAAGAAATGATTCTTGCTTCAGGACGCTCCAAAGGAGCGATAGGAGCGATTTTGATTGGGGCCCTGTCCCTTTCTGGCTGCTCGACAACAGGTGGCAGCATGGGTTTCGCCACACGGACCGCGATGGACCGGGCCATCGGCGAGTGCGTGGCAAGTGTCGTCATCTCTGCGGGGATTGGCGCATTGGCCGGCGCTGCCTTGAACGGACGAGGCGGTGCGGGTCGGGGAGCGATCATCGGTGGGGTTGCGGGTGTCGGCGCGTGTGCAGTGCTCATGCAGGTTGCAGCCGCGGAAGACCGTGCTCGCGTTCGTGAAGCGGAGCTCGCTGCCATTAAATCCAACTCTAGCCGCACGACCAGCTTTGCGAACAAGAGCGGGAAGAAGGTCGCCGTCACGACAAGTGTTGCAACCGCCCCAGTACCGAAGTCACGTCCTACGGCGTCTGGGACAACAACCGCTAAAGCCAAGCCCGAATTCACGGCATGCCGTTACTCGCAGCAGACCGTTAGCGTCGAAGGACAGTCGGCCAGCAGCCAAAAACAGCTCTGGTGCCGTCTGAATACCGGCGATTGGAAACCTATCAGCGACTGAAGCCCTGGAGGCCAGAATAGTGAGTAATAACATGCAGATCGATGCCTACAGGGCGATTGACTTGTCTCCGAGCGGGGAAATCGTCGGCAATCTTCTAGCTGGGCTCCCTGTGGAGAGTTCCGCGGAACACATCCGGCTTACCGACCATGTCGGCGCGCTCCCCGCAGGGATTACACCGCACATGGCATCCTGGTACCGCAGCTTCATTGCGGGACCGCGTGGGCAAGCACTGGACGCTATAGCAACGACCCTTGGGACCAACAACGATCAAAAGGGTACACGCGGCGTGTTCCTGGAGAGGTCAATCTCGGAGGAGGAGGACCGTCGTCTTGAGTTGAAACGACAGGCGCAAAAGAGTAGCCGCGAGAAAAGGCAGGCTGACTACGATCGCTACACTGAGGCGAAACACGAATACACGAAGGCGAAGAATGACTACGACGAACTTCGTGCCCGTCATCGGCGCGAAGCGAAGCTCACACCTTGGTGGTACATTCCAGTTCTTCTTCTAATCGGGTTGGCGGAAGTTCTCATCAACTTCGAGAGCTTCTCGGCCATCAAGGCCTTCACGCCAGCCATCGCCCTCGGTGTGACACTGGTCGTTGGGTTCGGCATCGCTTCTGCGTCACACCTTCACGGCACCGTCATCCGCCAGCTCGAGTCGCGCTTCGGAGCACATCGAAAGGAAGGTGACCGCGCGAGCGCAGCCTGGATGCTATCAATGGGGTTCCTGATCCTTTCCGTTGTCCTCGGCCTCGTCTGGTATGCCCGTAACAGCCTTCTCGCAGAGCAACTTCTCGAAAACTCGGTCATCGGCGGCGAGGCCCCAAGTGCTCTGTTCATGATCGGCGGTTCAATGCTTGGTAACGTTCTTGTCTGGCTGATCGGCATCGCTGTGGCGTTCTTCACTCATGACGACGATCATAATTTTCCTCTGGCCTTAAAGCACAAGGCAAGTTCAGAAAAGAAAATGTACGCGTTGCACGATAAGATAAACCAACCTCTGAAGCGGGACTTTGAACGGATCGACGCGCAGTGCGAGAAGGAAGTTGCACAGGCGCGCAACAAACATGCCTCACTTGCGTCTGACAAAGATTTTACTGACGGGCGTACGCAGTTCGCGAAGGTCGTTGAGCAGGATAGTCGTGTCGTCGCTGCACTTGAGCTTTACCGGACGCAGCTCACCAACGCCCTGAAGGGAACACGCGCGAAGCTGGAAATCAAATCCGAACTCGACAGCGTCGAGGATGAGGAACTTGATCCTATCCAGTACGCCGCCCATCCGCTGACGCTCAAGTATCTTTAGGATCTCACATGATCAAGAACGCAATCGCGCTACTGCTTCTCTGCGCTTCAACGCTTCCGGCAACCGCACAGGTAAAGACGCTCGATAAACACTGTAGTACCCAATTCGGCAAACCGTCCCTCCGCCAGACGATAGTGATCGTCGACGGGTCCGTGGTAACCGCCGACACTGCCAACGGACCGTCGGCTGAGAATACTGGTTGGCGGAGGTTCGCCGCCCAGTTCTTCGACGCCCGAAACCCCAACATCGACCAGATCATGGCGCCGCGCGAACGGATAACAGTTGCGGTGGCGAACTCAGACGGTTCAGGGGTTACGCCACTCTTTACCGGCTGCATCCCCACTTTCAGCAAAGATGAGGCGGCAGAGCTCGATCGAGACACGTCCAGCATCCAGACGTTCTTTGGTAGTGACTGGCGCTCCGCCGCAAAGGATGCAGCCGAAGATTTCTCCCGCACGGCAACGATCTCGCTTGTGCAGGGGCTCAAAAGCGCAAAGATCGGCGTGTCGCAGAACCGATCAGCTTTCGCAGCAGGAGGGCTTATACAATCACTTAGCCGTGCAAAATCTTACGCGCTGTCCAACGGCTTGCCGCGTGTGATCGTATACTCCGACCTCTCCGCCTACGAGTTTCCTGTTGCCGATACGGCGACGGCTCGAGCAAAAGGCAGGGGCGACGGGGAAACATCAGGCCTCGACCTCCAGCGCGCGGAAGTCAACATTTTTTCCACCGGAACCGCAGTTGGCGATGGAGCAGCAGACTACCTCCGGTCATTCTTTCTCGCCTCCAAGGGCAAGGTTGAGACCATTGCCGGTGATGGCGGATCCGTCGGAAGCAACGGCGTTCCCGTAGCAGTCTCAGTCTATCAAGGAGCAATCACGCTCGCCGGAAACCAATATCCTGTCCGGATGCGGCTTGCCTCTGATCAGAACGGAACCGTCACAATGTCATGGGTCGAGGAGCAGTCGGACCGGACGCGCTTTGTTCCGTTCTCTGGGATCCTGAATTGCGAAGACGGCAGTAACTGCAACTACGTCGGTGACCGAGTCTTTGCTCAAATCTGGGCTGACCAGGCCGGGGCGGCGCCATCATGCGAGGGTTGGATGCCATTTGGCGGACTTCGCGAGTTGGTATTCAAGACTCAAGGCGAGGAGTTGTCGGGAAGGATATCCGACGCCACCTGCGTTATAGTTGGTGAAGACAACGGTCTCGAATTTAGCCTTAAGCGGGTGCAGAATGCGGCCTTTTAGGTTCGTTGGAGCCGTGCTGGCCGCCGCGCTCTGGACGGGCGCAGCAACCGCAGCAGATGGATCATGTCTGGTCGAGCTACCGACCGGACTACCATGTCCGATGGAGGCTTGGCAGACGGTAGGCATCGAACACCAAGATCGCCTCGCACGTCTCAAGCGCCTCTCAAACGGCCAGCGGGGCTTTTCCTTCCATCAGCAAAGTGTTGCCGCGAAAGCCCACGGCCTAACCGATTTCCCTGCAGATATTCCGGTGCTGCGGGTAGTCGCACAGCAGGATGTCTTCTTCGACAGTGGAAGCGACAGAATTCGAAGAGAAGCCTACCCGCTTCTCGATGTAATCGCTGAAAGTCTCAAACTTGAACCACCTGATGTCGCTATGTTTGTCTCCGGACATACCGACTCCGATGGCGACGAAGACTCCAACATGAAACTCGGCTTGCGCCGCGCTCATGCTGTCGCGTCGGCCCTGGTCCAACGAGGCATTTATCAGGCGTCGGTCTATCGCGTCTCGTTTGGGGAATATATGCCGATCGCTCCTAACAATGGGGCTAGGAACAAGGCTAAGAACCGCCGCGTCGAATTCCTGTTCGGGGCCAAGCCGGAGGCGTTGATCGTGGAGATAAAGCGCCAGAACGTGGTCGTCTGCGCAAATGCGGAACTTCAGGAGGAATGCCGCAAAAACGTTCGCATCGAAATTGAGAAAATTTCCGTGCCGCTCGACCACCAGCAGAAAATTGCGGACATCAACCGCCAGGCTACGGAGATTGGGATGGCGAGGCCGCAGTCAAAGGTGGACCTCCAAAAGGTGAGGCAGGAAGTCGAGATGCGACGAGCGCAAATCCCGGTAACCATTAGCCGTCAAAAGATATATGTCGATTTGGAACGGTAGCATCGCTTTCGTAGTGGGGCTCTTGTCACTTTTGCTGGTATCACAAACTACCAAGGTCCTTGCGGCAAGCTCGACTGTTTGCCGAGAACATCTGGGTGATGTGTCAGATCCAAATGGCAGCGGAGGGTGGATACTGCTGAACGATCGTTCGCGTCCCGTGCTCTGCATCTCTGGAAGCCTCGAAGGCATTCAGTCTCCATCCCTGGTTAAGGCGGTTTCGGCTCATGAGGTCCTAGACCTCGTAGTACGTTCCACAGGTGGTCCTGTGGACGTTTGGCTAGACCTGGCGGAAAACCTAGTCGATCGCCTCCAGACGCTCTTTGTCGATGAAGCATGTATATCCAGTTGCGCAAACTATCTATTGCCCGTGGCAAAGACGGTGGTCGCTACCGGCAACTCGTTGATTGTCTGGCATGGCGGCCCGAATAATGAGACCCATGAGACACTTGCTGGCGCGGGCGTTGATGAGGCCATCGCTTACGACGTGCTCGCGCGGCGTACAAATGCCCTATACGCCCGCGCAGGTATCAATCCGCACATTTTGTCTTACACGGAGCAACCGCCCGATTTTCTCAAAGCTTCCCGTGTAATGGGAGCGGAAGCATCAACGACTCCTGTGTCTGGATATGCTCTCTCTCCCCGTCGGCTGGCTACGTGCTTCGGGTTCAGGAACTTAGAAGGCATGTGGCATGCGGGCGATGACGAAGCCGTTTATGCACTGGGACGCCGCCGCAGTTCCAATCTGGCTTTGCTGGAAAGTCCCAGGGATGATGATGGCTCGTCCGCGTGTTTAAGGGGGCCATCCTAGTGCTTTGGATCGCATCTGCAGACGGACTAGCGTGAACTCTGCTGGCAGCAAGATTGCTACCTGGAGCTACTCAACACAACGCACTTGTATATCGGTCCTGTTCATATCTGGAGGATCCCGCCCCCTTCGTAAAACGCGAGGCGGTCCGGTGATCTAAACGGCTTGATCAGACTCTCCGCCAACACAGGATCTCGAGCGTACGCATTTATCTCGGTAATCCACCCTGTGGGTGGCTTGCCTCCTTGGGTAGAGCCGAGCTCAGGCTTCGATTTATCAACGATAAAGTTGCCCAGCGCTCTCGCTGAAGCTCTCTAACCAGTGGAGGTGCGTCTAGGAGAAGAGGCTCCCCACGGCGTAGACCAGGAGCCAGAGGATGCCGACCGCACAGAGTAGGCAGATGATCAGTTCTCGCTGGGCGGAATATCGTTTCATGTGCAGGCCCTACAATCAGGTTCAGCCGTTCGGCATGCGTAGCTCCCCTCTCTCTTAGCAGCCCCAGATGACCTGTACAGGGTGCCGTGAGAATAGGATGACACAATGTCATGATCAAAGCGAAGGGGCCCAGGCCCCCGAGACGCCGCTTCCAAAAGCGGTCTGTCATATTCCCGTAACCCAAGGCGAGTACCTTCATCCATGCAAGACAACGCCTGGTTTATCCAGTCATGGAGTCGTACATGTTCGCTTATACAGCATTCGGCATAAGCATCGTCTTGGCATCGGCGGGTTTTACCGTCATCGTCCGCAGCATTGCTGGCAGGCATCGGGAGCAATGGCAGGACGAGCTTTCCGTCGCAACGCTGCTCGCCGAACGGCCATTGGATTTTGGTGAAACGGCACCAGCATCTACCACGGCCCATCGGCACGGGCCGGCGAGCCGCGCGACGCAGACGGGCGGGGCAAGCCGCCCTGGCCGCGGTGGGCAAGGAGCCGTTCGGTCCGCACCTGCAATCAGAGCGCTTTCCCGCGTGCTTCTTCCTGCAAACGCCTAAACGCCCGCCAGTGCCGCCTTATGGCGACACAAACTGATTCCCGATGACCAGCACCACGCGTGCAAGCCGCGTGACGCCTTGTCTTCCGGCTTACCAGTATTTTCTCAAGGTATTGCGGATGATCACTTCGATGTCGTCGTAGCTGACATCGCGCATGTTATTGCCGGAGCGATTGGGCGTGATCATTTCCCGGACATGCTTGAGGATATCCATCGGATCGGCCACCCGCGCCGTGACATAACGGCGGATATCCGCCTGCTGGAGCAAGCCGGCAACGACGTTCTTCAACTCCTCGGCACCCTTGTAGCCCAGCGCTTGTCCGAGGGCGTCCAGACGCCCGTCATCAACCTCGATGTTGAAATCGAAGAGAGCCGGAAGCGTGAAGCTGCAGGCAAAGCCGTGCGGCAGGTCGTAATGCGCCGTGATCGGATAGGACATGGAGTGGGCGAGCGCGGTGCGCGTATGGCTGATGCAGAGACCAGCGAGCAGGCTTGCCTGCGCCATGTCGGAGCGGGCCTGCAAGTCGTTGGGTTCATTTGCAGCTTTGATCAGCGCCCTGAGCGATAGCCGCAGAGAACTGATGGCCCAGCCGAAGGTGATCGCGTTACAGGAACGGTTCCAGACCGATTCCAAGGCCTGCGAGACGGCGTCGAGCCCGGTCGACAGCGTCACTTCGCGGGGCATGTCGACCGTCAGTTCCGGATCAAGGATCGCGGCAACCGGATACATGTCATCATTGGCAAGCGAATATTTGGTGTTCGTCGTGCCATCCCAGACGGTGGCAAACGGCGTCACTTCCGCACCGGTGCCGGATGTCGTTGGAACGACATAGCTCGGCAGAGGTGCATTCTTGTGCATAGGCTGAGACTGACGGAAATGGGTGGCCAGCGACCAGCCTTCCGGCGCCGTTACGGCCTTGGCGATCACCTTGGCGCTGTCCATGGCGCTGCCGCCACCGAGCCCCAAGATGACATCGGGGCCAACGGCGCGGATTTCTGAAATGATCGCGTCGAGACGATCAAGATCCGGATTTGGCTCGATCGTATCCACGACATGCACGAGGCGATCCCCGAACATGTCGCGAAGACGCTGGGTCATGCCACGCCTGGTGAAACCACCAGACGTGACAAGGCAGACCTTCTGTGCAGCGACAACGGAAGCCAGCTCGGCCACCTTGCCGTTTCCAAAGACGATGCGGGTGGGGTTGCCGAAGCTGAAATTCTCGCTGAGTCGCATGTCAGGCAGTACCGATCTGCTTCATGAGGTTGGTCTTGTTCTCGATCGGCGTGCTCTTCGGGCGACCGAGGTCCTTGCGGGCCCCGTGCTTGATACGCAGCTCGATGAACGCCGGACCGTCAGCTTCCGCCGCGGCCTTGACCGCTGCCAGGATGCCGTCACGGCTGTCGCTTCCGGTGACGGAAGCATAACCGCTGGCCTTGGCGACCGCCTGAAAATCGACGGAGAAACCGGCAGTCGGCTGCGCGCCAACCGAATCGTGCACACCGTTGTTCAGAACGATATGGACGAGGTTTTTTGGCGCCGCCTTGCCTATGACAGCCATCGAACCCATGTGCATCAGCACCGAGCCGTCGCCATCCAGGCAGACGATCTTGCGATCAGGCTGAGCGATGGCCAGACCCATGGCGATCGATGCCGTGTGACCCATGCCGCCAACCGTCAGGAAGTCCTTCGGTGCCGTCTGGCCCTTGCGCAGGCGATATTCGTAAAGCTCGCGGGACGTGAAGCCGGTGGTGGCAACGATGACGGCGTCTTGCGAGATCGTCTCGGCGACGAGCTCGATCGCGTCTTCGCGCGACAGTGGACCACCTTCGGGGAGAGGCTCGCCCTTGCCGGCAAACGCTTCGAACGCGTCCTTGCGCACCAGAAGCGCTACAGGCTGGTTCTTTTCCTTCATCATCGACACGGCCTGGCCGATAACGGTCGCCGGATCGCTCGTCTTGTCGAGCACGAGATAAGGCACTTCCAGGGAATCGAGCATGGCCGGTGTGACGCGGCCCTGCTTGACGTGTTGCGGTTCGTCCTTGACGCCCGGCTCTCCACGCCAGCCGATGATCAGCAGCATCGGAACGCTGTAGACCTCAACGTCGGCGATCGACGTCAGCGGATTGATGATGTTGCCGAGGCCAGAGTTCTGCAGATAGACGCAGCCGAAATTGCCGGTGCCGAGATGGTAGCCGGTGGCCAGTGCAACCGCGGCACCTTCATTGGCCGCGATCACGTGGTGGGTGCTGGGCACGGTGGCCGTAACGCACTTGCAGAGTTCCTTGAGCAGCGAGTCCGGCACCCCCGTGAAGAAGGTGATGCCGTTGTCGTTGAGGGACTTGAGGAAGCTTTCCGGCTGCATCACTTGGTACCCGGGATGAGCGAAAGGATTTCGTTGATCGACATGATCTGCGAATCGGCCTCAAGCGAACGGCCATGGCGCAGGATCGACTCGGCGGTCGACAGCATGGCCGGATAAGCTGCACGCAGCAGGTGGTTTGCGTGGATGATGATGTTCGCACCAGCCGAAACGAGTTCTTCTTCGGACACCGAGTTGTAGCTCGACGGCACGACAACGAGCGGCTTGTCACCACGGAACTTTGCGAAGTGATCGCAGAACTCCAGGATTTCGGCCGGGTTCTTGTGGCGCGAGTGGATCATGATGCCATCGACGCCGGCGTCGATGTATGCGCGGGCGCGGGCAACAGCGTCATCCATGCCCTGGTCGAGGATGAGGCTTTCGATGCGTGCGAAGATCATGAAGTCTTCGGTGACCTTGGCAGCCTGACCAGCGGCGATTTTTTCGCAGAAGCCGTCGATCGTGTCCTGCTGCTGGGCAACATCGGTACCGAAGAGGGAGTTCTTCTTCAGACCGACCTTGTCTTCGATGATGGCAGCGGAAACGCCGACGCGCTCGAGCGAGCGGACGGTGAACTTGAAGTGCTCGATCTTGCCGCCGGTGTCGGCGTCGAAGATGATCGGCTTGGTGGTAACTTCGCAGATATCATTGATGTTGGCGATACGCGAGGAGATGTCGACGGCTTCGATGTCCGGCTTGCCCTTGACGGTCGACTCCGTGAGGCTCGACGCCCACATGGCATCGAACGAACGACGGCCGCTGTCGAGATCGACATGCGCATGTTCAACAATAACGCCGGTCAGCGGCGTGTGGACTTCCATGACGCGGATGAAATCCTTGGCGCCGAGGAGGCGACGCAGCATGGAACGACGCAGGTCAGCAGTGGTGCCGAGTTCGCGAACAGCCTTGTTGAGCTGCGTCGAGGAGATGCCGTGCGTGTACGGCACGTCAACAACCTGGCCACCCCAGGCGGAGAGGGCCTCGATAACCCGGCGGCGGGTTTCGCGCTGCACGCCTTCCTTCCAGTCGTCGCCATGGACAACAAAGTCGGGACGCTCGGCCTGAAGGTTCGGTACGTAATCGAGTGTTTCCTGCGGGATGACGCGGGACACGCCCTTGATCGCGGCGACAACGGCGCTGCGCTGTTCGTAGCTCATGTAGGGGACGCGCTTGTAGCTGGCGATCGCCCGGTCCGTCAGAACACCAACGGTGACTTCGCCGAGTTTAACGGCCTCATTGATGATGTTGAGATGTCCCGGATGAACAATATCCGCGCTCATTGCTACGTACACTTTTTTCTTATCGGACACCGTCAAACCTCTTTTCTGACTTCGTCAATGATCAAGTGCAAACACTGAGGTAACCCCAGCAGCTTGCCGTCCCACGCCTTCATCTCTCGATTTTGGCGAATTGTTTCAGGAGAGCGCCACGACAGCGTGGCGATCAAGCGGGCACGCCTTCCCCGTGATATCACGCGCAAGAGCCGGAAGCCGACGGCATCCGAGGAAAAAGCCATGTCCGGACAGTGTTGTAAGCATTGTTCGCCGCCGCCTGCAAGCCATTTATTGCGGCAAAAGACAGTCAATTCAATCGATCATATTCGTCGTTTAGCCATAAACCTCGTTTCCTGAAGCGGCTTCAAACGCCCTTGCACCAGGTCGTAGTTTCATTGCGCCCATGCATTTAAGATGATTTTTGAGTGGCTTATATAGGCGAGAGCATGGTTGGGCCGGAGAGGAAATTCTCCCAGCGAAAAGGGACGCCGAGCGCGATCCGGTTCACGACCTCAAGAACCAGCCGAACGGACGTCCACTAGTTCTACTTGTACGGCTATGAAAATCTTCTTCGAATAGCTGCCAGGATATTGTCAGCGGCCCCACCACTACAGTGGAAACATTCCCTTCGCAGACCGGCGTTTGCGTCCGTGAAGCTGATCTCGCCGGACTGTATTGCCTTCGCTAGCGCGGAGATCTGATTCGCATTCGAGGCGACGGGACCAATCCGGTCGCGCTGGTCGAACTCGATGCTGCTCGGATGAGACCGGCCTGGTTCGGGATCGAAGATGATCACCGGCTTCTCCACATGGATGGCATCGAAGAGGGCGCCGCTGGTATCACTGACGAGGACATCCGCCACAGAGAGGAAATGCACGAAGCTGTCATGATCGACGCTGCCTCGCCCGAAGAGCTTCCCGATCTTGTTGCCGAAGATCCTTGTGACGTGATGTGGCGACCAAAGGACATTGAATTCGGCTGACAATGACGCACGTGCCGACTGGAGCTGTCGAACGGCGCCAGCATCGTTCCAACTCGGGGCGAACATCAAGACGGGCTTGCCCGGTGTCAGCGATGTGCGCAGGTCGGTGAGGATACGGTTATCGAGTCGACCGGCGAAAAACCCATCGAGGCGCGGATTCCCGACGACCTCAACAGGCGAACCATTCTCGAGCTTCTGCCGTGAATATTCGCCGAAACAAAGCGCCAGATCAGCGCCCGACAGCCATTCGCCGTATTGGTGCCATTCCTTCGAGAGGCTGTATTGCAGGCCCACGACCTTGCACCGCTTAAGCGCGGTCTTCGCAACGGTGTTGGATTGCACGACAAGAACGTCGAGTTCGTCATCGAGGCGCGACAGCTTCGCCTGTGGGCAAAACAGGACGCGGTTGCGCAGACCGGCGAGCAGGCTTTTCGGGAACCGCCGCCAAAAGCCGGGGCGCCCTTCAATGACAAGGTTGATAGCTGGGTCCCTGTCGAGGATGCTCTTCACGTGGAAGAACTGGAACTCATTCCAGACCATTAATCCAATGCGCATAAGCGAGTTGTCCAAGCACCCATTCAAGCCCGGAGTAGCTGGCTAGAGCCCCATAATCAATAGCACGGCGCAGGCTCCTGAATCAGGGGCTCCCCGTGAGATCGCTTCTCATGCAGGCGCCAGCCTCGCGACTGTCCCGGAATAACCTAGTTTCCTGGCATTACCCACCAGATCTCGCGGTCGCTGAATGGGCCATCCCGATGCCCGCACCTGCCAGATACCCACCTCATCAGCGACATCGGAGTCGCTGCGGCCCTATTTGACATCAACAATCTCCAATTCTAGGAGAAGCGCGGCGGGTGTGCATTTAGGGGTTATTCTTTGAAAAAGAAAATTATAACAAACTTCATTAAGATACAACACGAGTCTCGCTACCAGGAATACACGCGACGCGGCTTCAGCGCCCTTTGGTTGCTTCGGGGAACACATTGTTCAACAGCACGAAGCTATGCAAAGCGCGGGCGGTTTAGTACAGCGTTTAAGATAAATGCTGAAATATGCTTTGCGCCCGCAATCGCAACCGATGTAAAAGACTGGAAGCGCCTTGTCCTGATATGCGGGCTGCAGAGTGCCATGGATGGGAACCTCCACCGGGCATCCCACTGGCTTGCCCGGGGGGTCGAGCTACAGCGTTCGGTGATGCTAGCGCGCTGCAATACCTACGGCTTTCCGGAGGAAGTGCGCAGCTGGATCGACACCAACAAGGACAATCTCACGTCGTCCCAGTGGTGGAGGGAAGAATTTGTCCGCCACCAGTTACAACCGCAGTTCGAGCGGCTGATGGTTTACGTGTGCTACATGGCATATTCGCTCGGGTCTCGTGAAGACGTGAAGCTTGTTCTCGCTCGCCTCACCTCCCCCGAGATCCGCCTGATCAAGAAGCTTCTGCTGATGAGGATTCCGAAAGCTCTTGCCGCCAAGGATCGCTTGATCAAGATCGCAGAGGACGCCATACCCGAGACAGTCGCAGACGGCGATCTTGCACTTCAAAATCTGACGACGAGGTTGTTTACTCCCACGAGCAAACTTGGTTGGCTTCTGTCAGAGGCAGAAGTCCGTCAGCTGGAACATCATCCGATATATGGATACCTTCTGACGCCCCAGTTCGAAGCAATCTGCCGTTCGATGCAGTTGATCTTGCGCAAGAATCATGTCGCAGCACTCGCCGAACTCGATCCCGCTCTTAGCCAAGCGCAGGTGTATCTGCAGAAATTGGACGAACGGAAGGGGCCGAGAAAGATATTCTTTGGCGGTTTCGGCTGGAGCGGCTCCAGTGCCCTCTTTGATGCATTCCGAGGTTATTCCGTCGCAAAGGAAATGCCCGGCGTTGGCTTGGTGCCATTCCTGAACGAAGGCGCCGACTCCGAACCAATGATCTACCAAGGTCCGGCGAGCGTGGATGAATGGGTGGAAGAATGCAGCACCAAGGGCGCCTTATCTACCTCCAGTTGGGAGACGTTCTTCCGCCTATATGTGCTGTGCTCCCTGCATAAGACCTACTTCGAGTACAAGACTGTGAACGCCAACCGGCTTCTGCGCGAGACGCTCGGTATCCGGTATTACGACATCATCGTCTCCTTTCTGCGAGACTACTGCATCCGGCAAACGACTGTTGTCCCGCCAGCCATTCCGAACGGCTACGCGCGTGTCACCAGAGCCTTGAACCGATCCCGCACGGCCTGCTTCGGCGACTTCAGCGAACGCATCGTCAAAGCCCTATTTGACGACAGTGACGTCGTCTTGTTCAACAACGCGATTGGCACTAACAATGTACATCTTCTCCAGCACATCCCGGGGGAAGTCGTATTCATCGCCGTAAACCGTAGCATGCTCGATCAGATGGCCGATCAGCGCCGGCAGAACGTCTTCTTCAAGGCAAGTGCAAAGGAATTCGCAAGTACGAAGCAGGCGAAGCTGAAGGCCTACCGCGACGGCATCAAATCCGTCCTGAAGGTAGCACCGACCCATCGCTTCATTGATATCTTCTTTGAAAACTGGGTCACAGACGAGAACCTGCGCAAAGCGACCGCGGAGGATCTTTTGGGGCACTACGCCGAGACCGAGGAGCGTGCGTATTTCGACCCGAACGTTTCGCAGAAAAATGTTGGGATCTATCCTGAGGTTCTTACCGCTGAAGAAATCAAGTATCTCACCGCAGAGAGGAACAAGAATCCAGACCTCTGAATGGGTCAGCTGTACGCGACCTTGCCGCTGCGATCTCCCTCTACGCCGTCACTGCCGTGAAAGAGACAGGGTGACCATCGCCCGCCAAGGCGGACACAGTAACCACAGCTGTCGCCTTGGCGCCGCAATCTTTCTCAAGTCTGTCCAGACCGAAGCGGTACGCTCCTCCCTGCCGCCTCGGGAGTAAGGCGATACAGCTTGGCTATGGCCTCGAACACGCAGTGGCTTGAATTGTCTCTCCGGAAAGGGGATACGACCGCATTGAATTGAGACCCACGTCGTTGTCGGACGCGTCGCTTCGTTCTACAGACGGCCCGTTGAATGCGAAGAATGTATAATCTCCACCGCCTCGCTTCCTTTCTTCTGAGACTGCTACCGGTCGACCTCACCGTCGTCTCGAAGACCTTAGCGGCACGAGGCTACGTCTGTGCTGCGGCTCACTTCAACCTGACCATTGCCATTGCCAAGGGCACCCTCTTCCCAATGACTTGGCGATCACGGTACCTTCTGGCAGGACTACAGTTCATGGTACTCGGCCACGACAAGTTGGCTGCACGCTGCCTGGCGGATGGAGTTATTGCGCAACGGCGGATCATTCTTGCACGTTGCGGCCCCTATGGCATGCCGCCGTCGTTTCGCCGGTGGCTCAAAAAGAACGTGGAACAACTCCAACACGCGGCGACGTGGGAGACGATGCTTCGAAGCAACGACAGGCACGACCGAGATCAGACGCTCGTACGTGTCATCACTCTGGTCTTTCTTTCCGGGCTCGGTAAGGAGGCCGCGCATCAGCTGGAACGAGTGACATCACCCCCTGTAGATGACTGGCGCAAGATGCTGGCGATGCGGGTTGGGTCCATTCCAGGGCGGCAACTTGAGCCGATGACTGAAGATCAGGTCTTCGGCGGTTCGTACGACGATATAGCTGCAAAGATCCACTTCAACATCCTAGCCCGCGTATTCGGCAGGGCCACCCAGGGCGGGCTGTTGACCGCGCCGGAAAGAGATTGGCTTTCGGCGAACTGCAGCAGTTCACAGGCGCTGTCGCCGCGGTTCGAGTTGATCGGCCGCGTTCTCAACAGGATCGCATCCGGTAAGATAGCAGAAGCATCCGCGTTACTTGAAGGTAGCGGGATTTCGCCAGATCTGGCAGTCTTGGATGCGCGCACTGGGCCGCATGGGATATTCATCGGCGGGTTCGGCTGGACCGGATCCAGCGCAGTTTTTGATGCGCTGAGGGGTTATCCGGAAGCCCAGGAGATGCCTGGGACAGGCGACCAGCCCTTCCTGAACGCTGGCGCAGACAGCGAACCGATGCTGCATCAGGGACCTGCCGGAATCCATCAGTTGAGCGAGGAACTGCGAACCAAGGGACGCGTTGAAGCGCGGACATGGTCGACTTTCCTGCGGCTCTATGTTCTTTCCGGAGACCATCAGAATTACGCCGAGTACAAGACCACCAAAGCAAACGAAAGACTGAGGGAGCTTCTCGGCAGCGAGATGTACGAAAGTTTAATCCTTTCAATGCTATCCGAGTATTGTGCTGCGGTAGCATCCCAAACGACGGAACAGAGTGACGGGCCCTTCGGCCGATTTGGAGACAGGATCGTCAAATCACTCTTCAAAGATGACGCAGTGGTGCTCTTCAACAATTCAGTCAACCCATACAAAATCGATGCTCTCGGAAGCGTCGGTTTCCCCAACACGTATCTTGCTGTAGAACGATCGATCGTTGACCAGTTCGCGGACCAGAAGCTTTCAAACTCTTTCCTTCAACGTGGCGCCTTCAGCTTTTGCATGATCAAGTTCTGGAGGATTTTCCGGTTCCGCAGGGGCATTGCGCAGCTTCGGCAACGCAAGTCCCTAACGCGGGTCGGGATCTTGCATTTTGAAGAATGGGTACGAAATCAATCCCTTCGATCCGACGTCGCTACACAAACGTTTGGTTATTATGATGCGGCGCACGAACGAAAGTTCTTCAATCCGGAGCGGTCGGTTCGCAATATCGGTCTCGGACCCAGTCTGCTGTGCTGGGGTGAGTTCGCTTACCTGAAGTTGTCAGCTCCGCTCGTTGCCGCATATTTTCGATGCAGGTCATACGGGAGGCGTTGACGTGCTGGATGAAACATCTCTTGCAAAGGTGCAGTCGCTCTCGCTAACTCGTTAGCAGGAATGCGAAACATAGGGATCATATCCGTCGATGGACCTTCAGTCGCTGATCGAACGCCTCCAAACCGCGGAAAGCCCCGCACGTAGCTTGGATACCCTGATTGCCCAAGCCGTTGGCTGGACTAAAAAGACCGAGACAGTCAAAGACTCCAAGACTGGCGAGAAAAAGAAGTCCACTTTATGGGTCGTGCCGTCCGGCGACGATGTCGGGAAGGTGCCATTCTACACATCGAACCTGCAGCACGCCTACGAGCTTGCGCAGACAGTAGTGCCATCGCATGTCGGCGGCTGCAGCTGGGAAGACGGTAGCGGCACGGCGAAGATTAACGGTGGCGCGTTCGTACAAGCGGCCACACCCCAAATCGCGCTTTGTATCGCAGCGCTGCTTCGGCTAAAAGAAGATGCTGAAAAAAGGAACCCGACCTGACGGATCGTGTTCAAGGAGCACCCTACAAAGGGCGCATTCTAGCACCATGTAACATGCGATCAGCTTAGAGACACTCACGAGGCAACTTGTACTATCTCGTCACCCATCTTCGCGTTGTCTCCGCACTCCTGGTGCGAGAGATGTCGACACGCTTCGGCAGCAAGCCTGGTGGCTATATCTGGGCCCTTCTGGATCCCGCTGCGCATATCGCCTTCCTGTCCCTGATCTTCATCGCGATCTCGCGAAGCCCGGCCCTTGGAACCAGTTATCCGCTATTCTTTGCTACAGGCTACATCTGCTACCAGTTCTATCATGCGATGGCAGGGTATCTGAACAGTGCCGTCAGCTCTAACCGTGCGCTCCTCAACTACCCGAACGTCGCCCCGATCGACACGATCTTTGCGCGCTACATTCTGCAATTTGGCACAACTTGCGTCGTGGGTTTTGTCGTCCTGGCAGCTATCATTGTGACACTTCGCACACCACCAACGATTCAATGGCAGTTCGTTGTTGAGGCGGCTTTCGCTGCAAGCCTTCTGGCCTTCGGGAGCGCGCTCGCGAACAACGTCCTGTTCCAGAAATACCCGCTTTACGAGAAGGTGTACGGCATCGTCACCAGACCACTCTTCCTGGTATCAGGCATCCTTTACATCCCGGATCATTTCCCGCAACCGGTCCGGGAAATCCTGCTCGCGAACCCGGTGGCACACGTCATCATTCTCTTCAGAAAGGGCTTCTATCTCGAGTACCGCGGCACAGGCCTCGATATGGGCTATTTCTACAGCATCACGCTTGCCGTTCTGTTCTGCGGACTTGCCTTGTTCACCTTCTCCAGGGGAGTGCTGAGAGGGCGATGATCAAGCTGGACAGGGCGACAAAATATGTGCGCATGAAGGGCATCAACAAGGCGATCATCGACGATGTCTCCTTCGTGATTCCGCGCGGCAAGAGCCTCGCTCTGCTTGGCCGCAATGGCGCGGGCAAATCCACCCTGCTCCAGTTGATTGCCGGCACGCTTGATCTTGATCGCGGTCGCATCATACGCGAGGGCAAGATCTCCTGGCCGCTGGGCTTTCAAGGGAGCTTCCAAAGCAAGCTCACCGGCGAGCAGAATGTGCGGTTCGTGGCACGCATTTACGGCGCCGACACTGAAGAACTTGTCTCCTATGTCGCGGAATTTGCCGAGCTTGGCCCCTTCTTCAGGGCACCGGTCAGCACCTACTCATCGGGCATGAAGGCACGCCTTGCCTTCGGCATTAGCATGGGGATCAGGTTTGATTACTATCTGGTGGACGAAATTACTGCCGTAGGCGACAGTAACTTCAAAAAGAAGTCTCAGAGAACCTTCAAGGATCGACTCAAGGACTCCGACGTTATAATGGTATCCCACAGCGCGGCCACCTTGCGCTCCTACTGTGACAGCGGAATTGTGCTCGAAAACGGGAAATTAACCTATTATGATGCCCTTGAGGACGCGATTGCTGTCCACGAGTCGAACATGAAGAGGCACTACGCGTGAGAGACCAGGTCCAGCAAAAGAACACTGGCGTCGTCACCACATATCGGGAAGGCGCGGAAGTTCCTCCACGCAAGCCCAAGAACCTGCGTCTCCTCGAAGCGCTTCTGGAGCCGCCTGTTGTGGCGCCAGAAGTTAAGCCGGCGGTGGCGCCTGGTGAGCAACCCAGTCCGGATGCGAAGGCTGAGAAGTCCAAGGGCTTCCTCAGCCGCCATAAACCGCGCCACATTGTGATGATCTCAGCATTCCTGCTGATCGTTGCCCTGCCGGTGGCGCTGACCACGCTCTACATGGCGTTTATCGCGCACGACCAGTATCACAGCTCGGCGTCCTTCTCCGTCCGCAGCATCGAAACTGCGCAGGCGTCTGACGTGCTTGGCATGTTTACCCAGAATGGTGCCGGCACGACCGCCGCTGACTCCTATGTGCTTCTCGATTTCATCCGCAGCGAGCGGATGGTGAAGGCAATCGACAGCGAGTTCGGCATGGAAAATCTATTCGCCCGGCGCGGACTGGATTTCTTCTATGGCATCGGCAGTGACTGGCCGATCGAAGACAAGCTGGACTACTGGCGGTCGATGATCACGGTGAGCTACGACTACACCTCGGGCATCATCGACCTGAAGGTGAAGGCATTCACACCGCATGACTCGCAGACCATCTCTTCCTTCATCATTTCGCAGAGCGAACGGCTGATCAACGACCTCTCGCTCGCGGCACGCAACGAGGTCCTCAAGGTTTCGCAGACGGAAGTAGAGCTCGCTGAGGCACGCCTTAGTGCGGCGCGCGTTGCGGTTCGCAACTATCGTGACTCCTCCCAAGAGGCAGATCCGGTGGAAAGCGCAAAGCTTGCGGCTCAGATCGTCGGCTCGCTTGAACAGCAACTCGTCCAGTTGAAGACTGAGCTTGCCACCGCGCTGACCCAGATCGGCGAAAATACACCGCGTGTGCGCGTCATGCGTTCGCAGATCGCCAGCATCGAAAAGCAGCTTGAGCGCGAGAAGCAGCGTTTCGGCGCAGGTGCTGCCCAGAAACAGGGCCGTGCCAGCCCCGGCATTTCCGATGTCGCGCGGCGCATCCAGCAGTTCGAAACGCTCGAGACCGAACGCGAGTTCGCCGAGCGCACCTATACATCTGCTCTCGCGAGTCTGGAAAAGGCGCGTATCGAAGCAAACGGCAAGCAGCGTTATCTTGCGGTCTTCATCCAGCCGACGCTCTCGGAGCTGGCACAATACCCGACGCGCCTCCTGAACATCGCCATCGTTCTGCTGGGTTCGCTTCTTCTCTGGGGCGTCGGGGTGATGGGTTACTACAACATCCGCGACCGGAACTAGGATTGCCGTGCAGAAGTATCGCCGCTGGGATCAACGGCGATACTTAAACGTCGTATGTGCCTAACGCACTCATGTGAACCACTGGCGGTCACGACCGGATAATCGGGGTCTAGACCCGCTGTTCCAGCTTCCTCAGATATTTCCCATATGCGCTGCTGCCGTAGGCCTTTGCCAAATCCGATAGCGCCTGCTGATCAATGAAGCCCTTGTAATAAGCGATCTCCTCCGGGCAGCAGATCTTGGTGTCCTGCCGCCGCTCCAGCGTCGCAACGAAGTCTGCAGCGTCGAGAAGACTGTCTGGCGTACCGGTGTCGAGCCAGGCGTAACCGCGCCCGAGGATCTCGACATTGAGCAGACCTTTCTCGAGATAGGCGCGGTTCACGTCCGTGATCTCGAGTTCGCCTCGGGCAGAGGGCTTGAGGTTGGCGGCGATATCGACCACGCTGCTGTCGTAGAAATACAGGCCCGTCACCGCATAGCTGGAGCGCGGTTCGACAGGTTTCTCTTCGATCGAAATGGCTTTCATCGAAGCGTCGAACTCGACCACACCATACCGCTCGGGATCCGCCACATGGTAAGCGAAAACGGTGGCGCCTTGCAGGTTCGCAACAGCCCTTTCCAATGACTCCGTGATCCCGTGGCCATAGAAGATATTGTCGCCGAGGATCAGGCAGGACGGGCTATCTCCCACGAAATCGGCGCCGATGATATAGGCCTGTGCAAGACCGTCCGGGGAAGGCTGCACCGCGTAGCTGAGGTTGATGCCCCACTGAGAGCCATCGCCAAGGAGGCGCTCGAACAGCGGCATGTCCAGCGGCGTCGAGATGATGAGGATGTCTCGAATCCCGGCCAGCATCAGCGTCGACAGCGGATAATAGATCATCGGCTTGTCGTAGATCGGCATCAGCTGCTTCGAGATCACCTTCGTCATCGGGTGCAGCCGCGTTCCGCTGCCGCCGGCGAGGATAATGCCCTTCATTGTTGTCCATCCGTATGGTTGTGGTTGAGGAGCCGGCTGACGACCTGAGCCGTCGAGTCCCGCCAATCCGGGAGCCTGACGCCGTGGCGTGCGTTGAGGAGGGTGCAGTCGAGCCGTGAGTTGGCAGGTCGTTTCGCCGGTGTGGGATATTGCGCAGACGGTATGCCGTTGACCGCAGCCTGCGGACCACCGTGAGCTTTCGACTGTGCAAAGATCTCGAAGGCGAAGTCTGCCCAGTTACACTCGCCGGTCCCGGTCATGTGGAAGATCCCGCGCAGATCAGGTGCATCCGAACTCAGAAGATTTTGCGCCACCTGAAGCACCGCATCAGCGATATCAAGCGCCGAGGTCGGATTGCCGATCTGGTCGTTCACAACGTTCAGGCTGTCGCGGCTTTCCGCCAGCTTCAACATGGTCTTCAGGAAGTTCTTCCCGAAGGGACTGTAGACCCAGGCGGTGCGCAGGACCGCATGATTGCTGCTAGCCGCTGCCACCGCGCGCTCACCGGCGAGCTTGGAGCGCCCATAGGCGCCAATCGGTGCGACGGGATCGGTTTCGACATACGGCGCCAGCTTGCTCCCGTCGAACACATAGTCGGTCGAAAGGTGGATCATGGGAACGCCAAGCGCTGACGCCGTTTCTGCGATCTTGCCTGCCGCAACGCCGTTAATGACCGTCGCCGCTTCCTCATCCGTTTCGGCCTGGTCAACCGCCGTATAGGCTGCGGCCGAGACGATGACATCCGGTTTTGCGGCACGCATAGCGGCGTCTATCGCATCGGGCCGTGACAGATCGAGTTCGGGCCGGCCGAGCGTGATGATCTCGAAGGGACCATCTTGCCCTCGCTCCAGCAGCGACTGCACAACCTGGCCCTGCCGGCCGGTCACCACCATACGCTTCCTGGTCGAGGTCATGCGACGCCCGTCTTCTTATCTAAGTTGAGCAGACCGAGCCTATCGCCGCTATAGCCTTGCCGCAGCGGCTGCCACCACCATTCGTTCTCCAGATACCAGCGAACCGTCTTCTCGATGCCGGTGTCGAAGTTTTCCTGCGCCTTCCAGCCAAGCTCCGTTTCGAGCTTTGTTGCGTCAATCGCATATCGGGCATCATGGCCCGGACGGTCGGCGACATAGGTGATGAGCGAGGCATGCGAAACGGGCTTGGGCGCCAGGGCATCCATCAGTTCGCAGATGCGGGTGACGACATCGATGTTGCGCCGCTCGTTGCGTCCGCCGACATTGTAGGTCTCGCCGACGCGGCCGCGCTCGGCGATGAGATCAAGCGCACGCGCGTGATCTTCCACATAAAGCCAGTCACGAATGTTGGCGCCATTGCCATAGACCGGAAGCGGCTTGCCCTCCATCGCATTGAGGATCGTCAGCGGGATGAGCTTTTCTGGGAAATGATAGGGGCCGTAGTTGTTCGAGCAATTCGAAACCACGACCGGCAGGCCGTAGGTGCGCTCCCATGCCTTGGCGAGATGGTCAGAAGCTGCCTTCGACGCGGAATAGGGAGAGCTTGGATCGTAAGGCGTCGCCTCCTCGAACAGCCCGTCGGCGCCAAGCGAGCCGTAGACTTCGTCTGTCGACACATGAAGGAAGCGGAAGGCGACCTTGCTCTCCGCATCAAGCTCCATCCAATAATGCCGGGCACATTCCAGCATATTGAAAGTGCCCATGACATTCGTTTCGACAAAATCACGCGCACCGGTGATCGAACGGTCGACATGGCTTTCGGCCGCCAGATGCATGATGCGGTCCGGGCGGAAGCTTGAAAGCGCCTCCGAGATTGCCGCACGGTCGCAGATATCGGCCTTCAGGAAGCGATAGCCCGGCCGGTTGCCGATTGCCTTCAGTGAGGTTTGCGTTCCCGCATAGGTGAGCTTGTCGACATTTAGGACCTCATAGCCTTTGTCGAGCACGAGATGACGCACAACGGCGGAGCCTATGAAACCCGCACCGCCCGTGACCAGAACACGCATATTCGCCCTTCCAAACACTGCCGCCACACGTAGGTAGCGGCTCAGTAGCGGAACACCTCGCCGAGGTCCGCAAGCCTTGATTGCTTTTTATCCTTGTCCGAAAGTATCGCCTTGTCAGGCTCGACAGGCCACTCGATGCCGAGGACCGGGTCATTCCACAACAGGCCTCGATCGTGCTCGGCGCTGTAGTAGTCGGTTACCTTGTAGCTGATCTCGGTATTCGGAAGAAGCGTGCAGAAGCCGTGGGCAAATCCCGGCGGCACCCAAAGCTGCCGTCCGTTTTCCGCCGAAAGCTCCTCGGCCACGAACTTACCATAGGTGGGAGATCCGGTACGGATATCGACGGCAACATCCAGCAATGCGCCTGCGGTGCAGGACACGAGCTTGCCTTGCGCCTTCGGCTCCAGCTGGAAATGCAGGCCACGGACTGTGCCAACGGCCGCAGACATGGAGCGATTGTCCTGGACAAACTGGACATCCGCAACATTCTGCGTGAACAGGTCCTGCCGGAATGTCTCCGAAAAATACCCGCGCGCATCGCCGAAGCGCTTAGGCTCGATAAGGACAATCTCAGGGATTTGGGTAACTTTGAAGAGCATCGATGTGCCAAAACTGCCTTGGTGCCAGATACGATCGCGTTGATATTGTCAGGCACGCAAAACCAGTCCATGGGAATCAACGCCTTTTCCATAGTACAGGAAAGGCGCTGGCGCTTCATGTCCGACCACAGATAGACGAAGGTCGGATTACGCGTCTCCGCACGCCCGCATCTGCGCCATGTGAGGCCTGAGATCGAACTGCACAAAATGGCTGGGGCGCCAGGATTCGAACCTGGGAATGCCGGTACCAAAAACCGGTGCCTTACCGCTTGGCGACGCCCCAACATGCATTTGGGCGCCCATAGCAACGGCCCGCCCTCGCAAGTGTGGCCTGCTCTAGCAAAGCTTTTTCATCCTCTCAACGGTTAAGTTCATCGCCCGGCACTTTTTCCATTACCTCGCCAGCGCTCCATCGCTCTGGCAGCTTCGGGTAGGCATGGCCGCATCAGCAGTGCTAAGAGGCACTGCACCTGAAGACGAAAGAGCCCATGGCAGACGACATTGATTTTGACCTGCAGTTTTCTCCCTCGCATGGCGTGCCGGTGCCGGTCGCGCAGGGGGTGGAGCGGCTCACCGTCAACAACCCCTCCCCGTTCACCTTCCACGGCACCAATAGCTATATTGTCGGCAAATCAACGGTTGCTGTGATTGATCCGGGACCTGAGGATGAAGCGCATTTCGAGGCGCTGATGCGGGCACTCGAAGGGCGGACGGTCAGCCATATCTTCGTCAGCCACACCCACAGGGACCATTCGCCACTTGCCAGGCGTTTGCAGGAAGCAACCGGAGCAATCACGGTGGCAGAAGGTCCGCACCGGGCTTCGCGGCCGCTTCACGAGGGTGAGACAAACCCGTTTGCGGAGAGTTCGGATTCCGGATTCACGCCTGACCTCGCGCTTGCCGACGGCGAAACCGTGGAAGGTGACGGCTGGGCGCTGACGGCGGTGCATACGCCGGGCCATACGGCCAATCACAGCGCCTTTGCGCTGGAAGGAACTGGCGTGCTTTTTTCCGCTGATCATGTCATGGCCTGGGCCACCACGATCGTCGCGCCGCCCGATGGCTCCATGGCCGATTTCATGGCCTCACTCGACAAACTGCTGTTGCGTGATGACCGGATCTTCTTTCCAGGCCATGGCGGACCGGTGCGGGAGCCCGCCTCCTTCATGCGCGGCTTGAGGACGCATCGGCGGATGCGCGAACGCGCGGTGCTGGAGCGGGTCAAGGCAGGCGACCGGAAGATCCCCGACATGGTGAAGGTCATCTATGCCACGACGGATCCGCGGCTGCATGGCGCAGCCGCGCTCTCCGTGCTGGCGCATCTGGAGGATCTGGTTGGCAAGGGCATCGTTGCCACGAACGGCGCGCCCTCGCTCACCGGCGAATATTGGATCGCCTGAGGGTTCAGCCGCCGGCGATACCGAGCAGTTCGGCATCCAGCCGGTCGAGGAAATCTTCGGCAATCGATCCCGACAGGCCAAGGTCATGCGGTCCGTAACGCGAGGCGACGCGCATATCGACCGAGGTCGTGTCATCGTCCTCGCGCAGTCGAATGACGACGTCGAAGCGCAGTCCCAGCACCAGCGTGCGCGCTTCCCCCTGCAGGAGCACATCGCCTGACGTGCCGAAGACAGGAGCGAGCGAAAGCTCCGGCCGCGGCAGCGGAATGGGCGCGACATCCGGCACCGGCGCCTGTTCATCCTCCCGCGCTGGCCGTTCGGAGATATCCGGTTCGACGAGCTCGACGCCTTCCTTGCGGGTGATGCTGATTTGCGCCGACGTCGCAGCGCGGGTAACGCCCTGGTAGACGCGGTCGATCGCGCCTTCGTAACGCCGGCCGGTGAGGCCAGGATAGGCAGCAAACTGGAGGCGCCGTTCCACCGGGGTCACGCCAAGCGGCCGCGGCAGCCATTGCTGGTTCGCCTGCGGTTCGGCAATCCATGGCGGCGGATCGGCAAGGTCGGTGGAAACGTCGTAGATGCGCGGCAAGGTATGGTAAAAGAAGGTACCTGTCGCGACGAGAGCGAGCGGAATACAGGCCGCAAGAAGGCCCTTTGTGGCTGCCACGCCGCCCTCGGCGCCCACCTGCCAGAGCCGTGCCAGGCCAATGATGGCAAGCGGTACGGAAACCGCCCCGATGCCGGCGGCGACCAGAACCAGCACGATGAAATCCGGCGTGGTGAGCGGGCCGAAACGATGTGCCGCCGTTGCCAGCAGGAAGAGGATCAGCGCGGAGTAGCCGAGCCGACGGGCGACATAAGCCGATTGGGAAACAGGCCGGACAAAACGGACGGTCATCGGATGACGGCAATGCTCCGTGGCAAACTGGTGCTCCTTGTGTAGAACAGCTTGATCGAGAATGGAATCACGGATTGCCCAGATCAGCAGAAAGGGAAGATCATGACCTTCCACCGCCTCCTGCCCATCGCCTCGGTTGCCTTGATGGCGGCCCTGCTCTCGGCCTGCCAGACCATGTCTTCACAGGAACGACGGGCCGCGGACGAGAACACCTGCGCCGGATATGGTTTCCGCCGCGGATCGGAGGCCATGGCGCGCTGCCTGCTGGAACTCGAGCTTGACCGACGGGCGGAGACGCGCGCTGTGCATGCCCGCCTGGATTCCATGATGTGGCCGCCCCTGGTGGTCGAGCGCCGCGTCATCGTTGAGCGCCGCTAGGCCAGGAACCTCGCTCAGGAGGCCTGGGGTGACCGGCGCTTGGCGATTGCCGCCTGTGCTGCCGCCAGCCGGGCGATCGGCACGCGGAACGGCGAGCAGGACACGTAGTCAAGCCCGGCATCCTCGCAGAACCATATCGAGGCGGGATCGCCGCCATGCTCGCCGCAGATGCCGAGTTTCAGGTCGTTGCGGGTGCGCCGGCCGCGTTCTGCCGCGATCTGGATCAGTTCTCCGACACCATCAAAATCGAGCGAAATGAAGGGATCATGCTCGATAATCCCCTTGCGCTGGTAGGTGGGAATGAAGGCGGCGGCATCATCGCGCGACATGCCGAAGGTGGTCTGCGTGAGGTCGTTGGTGCCGAACGAGAAGAAGTCCGCAGTTTCGGCAATGACATGGGCACGAATGGCGGCGCGCGGCAGTTCGATCATCGTGCCGGCGAGATAGTTGATCGCGGTTCCATTTTCGGCGGCTACGTCCGCTGCAACCTGGTCGATCACGCCCTTCACGTAATCGAGCTCGGTGCGCAGGCTGACGAGCGGCACCAGGATTTCCAGCTCGACCGGCTCGCCGGTTTCCCTGGCGGCGGCGACTGCTGCCTCGAAGATGGCGCGGGCCTGCATCTCGGCGATCTCCGGATAAGAGATCGCCAGCCTGCATCCGCGATGCCCGAGCATCGGGTTGAATTCGTGGATCGCATCGATGCGGCGGGCGAGGAATGCCGGCGGCATGCCCATGGCTTTCGCCACATCAGCGATTTCGGTTTCGGTTTTTGGCAGGAATTCATGCAGCGGCGGATCAAGAAGGCGGATCGTCACCGGCAGGCCGTGCATGATGGAGAAGAGCTCCGTGAAGTCGGAGCGCTGCATGGGAAGGAGTTTTGCCAGCGCCTCGCGCCTGCCCTGCTCGTCCTCGGCCAGGATCATCTCGCGCATGACATGGATGCGCTCGCCTTCGAAGAACATGTGTTCGGTGCGGCAAAGGCCGATGCCTTCTGCCCCGAAGGAGCGTGCGGCGCGGGCATCCTGAGGCGTGTCGGCGTTGGTGCGCACCGTCATGCGGCGGTTGCGGTCAGCCCACTGCATCAGCTTGCCGAAATCGCCCGAAAGCTCCGGCTGCATCATCGGCACGGCCCCCTTCAGCACGTGGCCGGAGGATCCATCAACGGTAATGATTTCACCGCGGCGCAGCGACACGCCGCCGGAGCCGATCAGGACCTCGTTGCGGGCATCAACCCGCATGGAGCCCGCACCAACAACGCAGGGGATGCCCATGCCCCGCGCCACCACAGCCGCGTGGCTGGTCATGCCGCCGCGGGTGGTGAGGATTGCTTCCGCGGCATGCATGCCGTGAATGTCTTCCGGGCTCGTTTCAATGCGTACCAGAATAACCTTGCGGCCTTCCGCTTCGGCCGCCACTGCCTCTTCCGAGGTGAAGACAATCTCGCCGGTTGCCGCGCCCGGCGACGCGGGGAGGCCGGAGCCCAGAACCTGGCGTTCAACCTGGGGATCAATGGTCGGGTGTAGAAGCTGGTCGAGCGATGGCGGCTCGATGCGGCTCACCGCCTCTTCTTCCGTAATCAGCCCCTCCTCCACCATGTCGACCGCGATCTTCAGCGCAGCGCGCGTCGTGCGCTTGCCGCAGCGCGTCTGCAGCATCCACAGTTTGCCGCGCTCGATGGTGAACTCCATGTCCTGCATGTCGCAGTAGTGCTTTTCCAGCCGTTCGCAGATCGCCTTGAACTCTGCGAATGCCTCTGGCATCAGCTTTTCCATCGACGGCTTCTCGGAGCCGGAGGCAAGCCGCCCCTCCTCCGTGATGGACTGCGGGGTGCGGATGCCGGCAACGACATCCTCGCCCTGGGCATTGACCAGGAACTCGCCGTAAAGCGCCTTTTCGCCGGTGGACGGGTTGCGGGTGAAGGCGACGCCGGTGGCCGAGGTGGAGCCGAGATTGCCAAAGACCATGGCCTGGACATTGACCGCCGTGCCCCATTCTTCCGGAATGCGATGGAGCGTGCGGTAGGTCTTGGCGCGCGGATTCATCCAGCTCGAGAAAACGGCAGAGATCGCGCCCCACAACTGGACATGCGGGTCCTGCGGAAAGACCTCTTCCAGTTCCTCCTCGATCACGTGCTTGTAGAGCGATACGATATGCTGCCATTCCACGGCGGACAGATCGGTGTCGTATTCGTGGCCGAGCCTTGCCTTCTCGTCTTCCAGGATTTCCTCGAAGACCTCATGGTCGAGGCCCATGACCACATCGCCATACATCTGGATAAAGCGGCGGTAGCTATCCCAGGCAAAACGGGCGTCGCCGGCGTCATGGCCGAGCGCCTGCACCGTATCGTCATTGAGGCCCAGGTTGAGGACGGTATCCATCATGCCCGGCATGGAAGCGCGTCCACCGGAGCGAACGGAAAGCAGCAGCGGCTTGGATTTCCCGCCGAAGACACGGCCGGTCAGTTCTTCCATGGCGGCGATGCCGTCGAGCACCTGCGATTGCAGGCCATCGGGTAGCTGGCGCCCATTCTCGAAATAGTGAGTGCAGGCATCGGTGACGATAGTCAGCCCCGGAGGCACCGGCAGGCCAAGTGCCGCCATCTCTGCCAGGTTGGCACCCTTGCCACCAAGGCGGACGCTGTCTGTCGCCCTGCCTTCCGCCTCGCCTCCACCGAAGCGATAGACCCATTTCGACATGCTGCTCTCCACCCAAACGCAGTCAGTTTCAATTTGTTAGCGCGTTTGAGGCGGTTTGGGAACGGATGGCGGCAGGATTATGTTGCGCCGCAACAAGAATGTATATGTAGGAGCGTGACAGAAAATAAAGCTTTGCGGGGCGGGATCACAGGCGGCCCCGCAAAGCTTTCCGTTCGGGACAGGAAACCCGAACGGGGGGTAGGAATTTCTGGAGCGGCTGGAGGGCCCGCTCTCGACTCGTCATCGAATGTTCATAACAAAACACCTTTAGCGTTTTTTTGCATCCCCCAAATGGGTGATTCGACGTATGTAACTACCGAGATGGTTCGTTCTAGCTCGCTTCACGCATCAGTTCTGCCGTCTGAAGATCAACCGAGACCAGCTGCGACACGCCCTGCTCCGCCATCGTCACGCCGAACAGGCGGTTCATGCGGGCCATGGTGATCGGGTTGTGGGTGATGATGATGAACCGCGTTTCCGTGGAAGCAGCCATCTCGTCCATCAGGTTGCAATAGCGTTCGACATTGTGGTCATCGAGCGGTGCGTCCACCTCGTCCAGCACGCAGATGGGGGCCGGATTGGTGAGGAAGACCGCGAAAATGAGCGCCATCGCCGTCAGCGCCTGCTCACCGCCGGAAAGCAGCGTCATGGTCTGTGGCTTCTTGCCGGGCGGGCGCGCGAGGATTTCGAGACCTGCTTCAAGCGGGTCGTCCGATTCGATCAGCTGAAGCTCGGCCGTGCCGCCGTTAAACAGGTGGGTGAAGAGGCGCTGGAACTGCGTGTTCACGACGTCAAAGGCCGCGATCAGCCGTTCGCGGCCTTCTCGGTTCAGGCTCTGGATCGCGCCGCGCAGCTTGCGGATCGCATCGATCACGTCGGCGCGCTCGCGCAACAGGATCTCGAGCTTGTCCGAAAGCTCCTTCTGCTCTTCTTCGGCGCGAAGGTTGACCGCGCCCAGCCGCTCGCGCTCCATGCGCAACCGGTCGAGCTCACGCTCGATGTCGCGGATATCCGGCATCGCGGCATCGGGCTTCTGTCCCGCGACGCGCAGAACCTCATGCGGCGGAACACCCAGCGCCTCGCGGATGCGCTCTTCCGTCTCATGGCGTTTTTCGGCCGCAGACACGAGGCGTTCTTCAGCACGGCCGCGCTTTTCGCGGGCTTCGGCCAGTTCAGACAAGGCGGTCGCGGCGACACGATCCACCTCTCGCTGGCGCTTTTCCGCTTCCACCAGCCGATCGGTGGCCTCGCGGCGTACCTCTTCGGCCTTCTGCAACTCGTTGACCAGCGTCCGGCGCTTTTCGTCGAACTCTTCCGGTGCGGCTTCAAGCTCGATGATCTCGTCGCGCGCTTCTTCCTCGCGCTCGCGCAGGCTTTCGATATGGCTTGCGGCACTTGCCGCACGCGTGGTCCAGGACGCCCGCTCCTGGGCGATCGCCGACAACCGCCGCCGACGTGCCTCGGTTTCGCGGCTGAGGCCTTCGAAGCGGGCCCGGGCTTCGGCAAGATAACCGCGATCGGTCGCGACCACCATCTGCTGTTCGCGAAGCCGGTTGTCGAGATCGGAGAGATCTGGCGCGTCTTCAAGCTCGACGTGGGCATTCTCCTCCTGCACGCCAAGATCCTCGATCTGCGCATTCAACTGATGCACGGCTTCAGCGACGACATCGCGGCGGCGCATCAAGTCGGCGGAAGCTCGTTCCGCTGCCGTCAGCGCCTCGCGGGCATCGGCAAGCTGGCGGGCGGCAAGCCGGGCGCGATCGCGGGCTTCCCCAAGCTGGCGCTCGTGGGCTGCGGTGCGGGCCGCGGCATGCGTCATTTCCGCTTCGCTTTCGGAAAGGACGATACGCGCCTCGTCGATCTCCGCTTCAAGTTCCGACAAGCGATTCTTTTGCGAAAGGCGAAGCGCGGCGGCACCCGGCGCCTCCGAGCCTGTCACGTGCCCGTCCCAGCGATAAACGGCGCCTTCGCGGGTCACCAACCGCTGGCCGGGCTTGAGCAGCGCCATGAGCTTGGGAGCGTCCGCATCCGCGATGATGCCGATCTGCCCAAGCGCGCGCAGAAGCTCCGGCGGAGCGGTGACATGCGCGTCGAGCGGCTCCACCCCTTCCGGCAGGGCGGGGTCATCGGCGGGCGAGCCATTCAGCGACCAGTAGGTCGGGGCACTTCTATCGACCGGGCTTTCCAGATCGTCTCCGAGGGCGGCGCCAAGGGCTGCCTCGAACCCGCGATCGACGCGGATCATCTCGGCGACCGCGGTAAACTCGCCCGGCGTCGCGCCGGCGGCCAGCATGCGACCGATGGTGCGCGCTTCCGTTTCCAATGCATTCAACGCTGAACGCGCCGCTTCGACAGGGGCGCGCGCCTCATGCTCCTGCGACCGAGCCGAGGCTAGTGCGGCTTCGGCATCCTCGACGGCGATGGCTGCATCCTCGACGGCAATCTCGGCCGCCTCTGCCGCTTCGCGTTTTTCCTGCGGATCATCGAGCCCCGCAAGCTTCCCGTCGATTGCGGCAAGTTCAGCATCGGCGTCCGCCAGTTGCCGCTCCAGACGGCCGCGGCGATCACCGAGGTCACGGATCAGCCGCTCCAGCTGGTTGCGCCCGGCAGCGGCTTCGGCGCGTTCAGCGGTGAGATCGGCGAACAGCTTTTCGCTGGCGGCAAGGCTTTTGGTCGCCGCGTCAAATGCGGCCTTCAACTCTTCGGCTTCGGCACCTGCGTCGGCGACGATCTCCTGAAGCTCCGCCTCTTCCTGGTCCAGCCGCTGAAGGAACGTCGTGTTCTCAGCGGCGAGCTGCTCTTCGCGGCGAATATCCTCACCGAGCTGGACAAGGCGGCGGGAGAGTTCATCGCGCCGTTTCAGGAGGCGGTTGGCTTCCTCCTCCAGCTGCCCGCGGGCGATCTGCAGGCGCTGCAGGGTGGCGCCTGCCTTGGCTTCTTCTTCGCGCAGTTCCGGCAGCTTCAGGCCAGCCACAGCCTGGTTTTTGGCGGCGTCCATCTGCGCCTGCGCCTTTTCGGCGACGACCATGGTTGCCTGGTTCAGCGCGCTTTCGGCCTCGCCCTCGGCTTCCTTGGCCTGCACCCAGCGGATATGCAAAAGCAGCGCCTCACGCGCGCGGATNTCCGCCGACAGCATCTTGAAGCGGTTCGCCTGNCGCGCCTGGCGCTTCAGGCTCTCGATCTGGCTTTCCAACTGGGCGAGCACGTCGTCGAGGCGTTCAAGATTGCCTTCGGCGGCCCTCAGCCTCAGTTCGGCTTCGTGGCGGCGCGAATGCAGGCCGGAAATGCCGGCCGCTTCTTCCAGCAGCTGGCGACGCGCCTGCGGCTTTGCCTGGATGAGCTCGCCGATGCGTCCCTGCCCCACCATGGAGGGCGAGCGGGCGCCGGTGGAGGCGTCTGCGAACAGAAGCTGGACATCCTTGGCGCGCGCTTCCTTGCCGTTGATGCGGTAGACAGAACCGTTCTCACGCTCGATGCGGCGCGTAACCTGGATTTCGTCGGCATCATTGAAGGCGGCCGGCGCCGTGCGATCGGAATTGTCGAGATGAAGGCCGACTTCGGCCGTATTGCGGGCCGGACGGTTTCCCGAGCCGGAAAAGATAACGTCGTCCATGCCGGACGCACGCATGTTCTTGTAGGAGTTCTCGCCCATCACCCAGCGGAGCGCTTCCACAAGGTTGGACTTGCCGCAGCCATTGGGGCCAACGACGCCGGTAAGCCCCCGCTCGATGATGAACTCGGTAGGTTCGACAAAGGATTTGAAACCGACGAGGCGCAGCTTGTTGAATTTCATGCCGCGCCCCTCGCCTCACCCGTTCGGGGAGAAACGTCCTTATGCCAGGCTGTCGAAAAGCTTCGACATGGACTCAACCGAAATATCTCCAGTGTACTTCTTCCCGTTGATCAGGAAGGTCGGCGTGGAATTGACGCCGAATTCATCAGCCCCGCGTTTTGTTACCGCGTTCACATCATCGAGAAGCTTCTGGTTCGTCAAGCAGGCTTCGAAACTCTGCTGTGAGTAACCTGCAAGCTTGACCGCCTGAAGCAGGGCGTTGCGGACATTGCCGTCAGCCGGGGCGGCCCATGCGCGCTGCTGCTTGAACAGCATCGAGATCATGGCGAAGTACTGCTGCGGTGCCGCCATCTGCTGGGTGTCCTGCGGATTGCAGCGGGCCAGCATGAAGGCTGCGGTCGCAACCGGGTCGAACGGGAACTCGCGCACCGTGAAGCGAACCTTGCCGGTGTCGATATACTTGGCCTTGATTGCTTCGAACGTCTTGTTGTGGAAGTTCGCGCAATGCGGGCACGTCATCGACATGTATTCGATGACGTGGATCGGCGCGTTTTCTTCACCGAGCGTCATATCCGGCAACGAACCCGGCTTCAGCGCCGCCGCCATGTCGACATCACCTTGGGCTTCCGGCAGTTCCTGCGCGAAAGCCTGGCTGGCGCTCAGCGGCAGCGCGAGGCACAGCGTCATTGCAGCCACTCCACCGAGAAGTGCGCGCCTGGTCGTCGTCATATCGTTCATCTGCATGGAACACCCGTGTGCAAGAGATATAAAATTACCTGACAATCCCGTATCGCGGCGCCCGAGCGCGAACAAGCTGCCGGACGCCAACTTCCTTCAAAGAATTGTGACAAATCCGAGGTTGCAGGACTGCCGGCCAGAAATCAGCGCCGCTTCTTCTGGAGAACCGCAGTACCCAGCCGCTCCACGGCCTTGCGCAGTGCCTCGCTTTCGATGCCATCCATCATATCCTCCAGACGCCGTGCTGCCTCGCCCTTCAGCGGCGGCGGCTTGCGCGGATGCTTGAAGGTCTGCGACACCGGTTTCTGGACGATGCGGATCTGCCGCACTGCCGGGAAGCCGAAGAACCCATTGATGCGGGCGATCAGCTCGCCCTGCGCGTGGCTGAGAAAGAGAGCGCGCGCGCCTTCGCAGGCAATCGTCAGCACGCCCGGCTGGTAACCGCCCCCGCTGCTGCTCATGCCTTCGTCACGGCTCAATCCACCTCTGGGCCATGTAATCTTTTCGGGGCGCGTGCAATCAGCAAAGTCTTCGCCGGCGATCTCGTCCCAGGATCCGAGCAGCGAGGTGGAAATGCCGGCGCGGCGCGCTAGCACCGGATCAACGATGCCGTTCGCCACTTCGGAGATCTGCATCTCCCGCTTTTTCGGGTGGTTCATGATCGTCACCAAATTCTCAGAGCCTGCGGCCGTGCCGGTTCTTGATGCCGGCGCATTCCACTTCCAGATATAGGTGATCTCCTATAACGGCAAATGATGCTGCAGAATTCTCCCAAACCACATGCCGAGCTGATCCTGGCCTGGTACGACCGTCACCACCGGGAATTGCCGTGGCGCGTCAGCCCATCCGCTGCCAAGGCCGGCAAAACGGCTGACCCATACCATATCTGGCTGTCGGAAGTGATGCTGCAGCAAACGACGGTGCAGGCGGTCAAACCCTACTTCAACAAGTTCCTGTCGCTCTGGCCCTCTGTCAACGATCTCGCCGCAGCACCGGTCGAAGATGTCATGGCCGCCTGGGCTGGCCTTGGCTATTACGCCCGCGCCCGCAACCTGAAAAAATGCGCCGAAGCCGTCGCGGCCGGGCACGGCGGCAAATTTCCGGACACCGAAGCAGGGCTGCGGGCGCTTCCGGGGATCGGTGATTATACGGCAGCGGCCGTGGCGGCGATTGCCTTCAACCGCCAGGCTGCGGTGATGGACGGCAATATCGAGCGCGTCGTCTCCCGCCTTTACGCGATCGACGCGCCGTTGCCCGGTTCCAAGCCGGTGATGAAGGCCAAGGTGGTGGAACTGACGCCGCCGGATCGGCCAGGTGATTTTGCCCAGGCGATGATGGACCTCGGCGCCACGATCTGCACGCCGAAGCGGCCGACCTGTGCGCTCTGCCCCTTCCGTGATGTCTGCCTTGCCTTTGCCGAACATGATCCGGAACGGTTCCCCGTGAAGGCGGCGAAGAAGGAAAAGCCGGTGCGCCAGGGCGCGGCTTTCGTGGCCGTCACCTCGGATGGCGAGATCCTGTTGCGCCGGCGCGTCGACAGCGGCTTGCTCGGCGGCATGACAGAGGTGCCGACCACGGCCTGGACCTCGCGGCTTGACGGCGGCACCACGACCGAACACGCGCCATTCGCCGCCGCCTGGGAGCCTTGCGGCACGGTGGTCCATGTATTCACCCACTTCGAACTGCGCCTCAGCGTCTTCCGCGCAAGGACATTGAGGGTAGAATGTACCGACGGATGGTGGGAGCCGGTAACCAACCTCGACGCACAGGCCTTGCCGACGGTGATGAAAAAGGCCATCAGCCAGGCCGTTCCACTGGCATTTGCGCCAGCCAAACCCTGATTGAGCCTCAAGGACCGACATGCCCCAACAGATCGACCACATCGTCTTCGACATCGGCAGGGTGCTGATCCACTACGATCCGAACCTGCCCTATAGCCGCATCATTCCCGATGAGGCGGAGCGCAAGTGGTTCTTCGAGAATGTCTGCACGCATGACTGGAACCTGGAGCAGGACCGCGGCCGCAGTTGGGCGGAAGCGGAAGCGCTGCTGATCGAGCGTCATCCGGACCGGGAAGAGCATATTCGCGCCTTTCGCAAGCATTGGCACGAGATGGTCTCGCACGCCTATGAAGACAGCGTCGCCATCATGGAAGCACTGATCGCGCAGGGACGCGACGTGACGATGCTCACCAACTTTGCCGCAGACACCTTTGTCGAAGCGCGCAAGATGTTTCCGTTCCTCAACAAGCCGCGCGGCGTGACCGTTTCCGGCGAGATCTTTCTGATCAAGCCGGATGTGGCGATCTACGAGAGACATGCCCGTGACTTCAACCTGACGCCGCAGGCAACGCTGTTCATCGATGACAGCTATCCGAATGTCGAAGGGGCGCGCGCTGCCGGTTGGCATGCGGTGCATTTCATCGATGCGCCGACGCTGCGCAAGGATCTGGCGGAATACGGCATCGAGTTGCCATAAAGCGGATCCCGCCTAACTAACGTCCGGGAACCGCACCCGGCCGACAACCTGAAGGCGGGGCACGTCCGCCTTCTTAATCCGCTTCGGCGGATAGACCTCGGCTTTTTCCGCCAACAGCTCGACGCTGCCATTGCCCATCCGGCGTACGCGCCGGATGCAGCGGTTTTCCTCCAGATCGAGGACATAAACTCCGCCATCGGTGAGCTCACGATCGCCGATATCCACGAAGACCGGCGAGCCCTTTGGTATGGCGGGCTCCATCGCAGCGTCCGAGGCGATCACCGGCAGCACCTGCTTCGGCTCCAGGTTGAGCTGGCTCCGGTACCACGGAAACAGCGCCGAGGTGGTGAGCTCGTCCGGTTCGGCAAATCCTTGCGGACGCGCCACATCATCATAACCCGGCACATAGGCGACCGGCGGGTCGTCATATCGCGCGGCTGGCCTGGGCTCGTCGGAGATCGTGCCGTCCGCGTCAAGGAACCGCAGATCCTGGCCTTCGAAGATCCACCGGCTCGTCAGCGCCGACAGCGGCAGGTCGACATGCTCCAGCAGCGTCGCCAGTACCCTGTGCTTCGGCTCGCGGCTGCCATGGCGATAGTTGTCGATGGTATTGTCGGATACATCGAGTGCGGCCGCGGCCTTGTCCCGCCCACCGGCCATTTCGCAGAGGATCACCATCTTGGCTGCGATATCGCGGCGCTGCTCCGAAAGCTCCTGCCATTTCGGGCTGAACTTTTCGAGCCTCTTGGTGATCGCTTCGGCGACGTCCTCCTCAAGCTTCATGGCACGCGCATCCCACCAGCAGGCCATTTACAAGTGAATGTTTTTGGACTACTTCTGCCATTGCAATCACCAGTTACATACATCGAGCGTACTCGCGCAGTCGCGGCATCAGGACGAGCCACAACCGGAAATAGACGACGGATCGCAGATAGCTCGATAAAGAGTCAACAGAAATCGCCTTGCCGCGATTGCGGCGTGCTACGGCCTGCAATCTCGATGGATGAACGCACTTTCCTGCACCCCGAAAACCCGCTGCCCGGTGAAACGAGTATCGATGAGACGGATTTCGTGCGGGTGTTTTCGTTTGCCATCGAACAGGATCTGGGGAAGGTCGTCAGCCTCTCGCGCAACGGACGCTCGGTGAAGGTGGTCATCCGTTATGTCCAGACAGAAACAGCTGATGAAACCGAGGAGAGTTTCGAGGCGGACGGGCCGATGTCGCTGGTGGAAGCCGTCAGCGGCATCTACTTGACGAGCAGTTGTGCGCTGCTGTCGGATCGCGTGAGGCTTCGCCGCACACGCTTTTTCTGATGACGATGCAAGTCTGGAAGGAAAATGACGCCCGGGGTCAGCCCCCGGGCGTCAATTTCCTCGTCCGGGACTAGAGGTACAAAACCGGACAAGGAATTCGTGACCTGGCAGAACCGGTGGATCAGTCCATCTTCGCCATGTCGTTTCGGATCACTGCGCGAAGATCGTCGATCGGCCGCAGGCTCTTGCCGTCGTCGAAATGCCAGAACGTCCAGCCGTTGCAGGCATCAAAACCTTGCACCTTGGCGCCGAGGCGATGGATCGATCCCGCCTCCCCGTTCGCGGCAAGCGTGCCGTCGGCGCGCACGATGGCGCTGTAGCGACGCTTGGCATCCGTCAGGACCTGGCCGGGCTTCACGAGCCCGCTTTCCACCAGCACGTTGAAGGCAACCCGCGGCTCGGCCTTCTTGCCGGTCATTACCACCAGTTCGGCCTTGCCGAGCGGCTCGACCGCAGCGATGCGAGCGGAAGCCGCATCGATGTAATCCTGTTCACGCTCGATGCCGACGAAGTTGCGGCCAAGGCGCTTGGCAACGGCACCGGTGGTGCCGGAGCCGAAGAAGGGATCGAGAACCACGTCGCCCGGCTTGGTGCAGGACATGATGACGCGCGCCAGCAGCGCCTCGGGCTTCTGGGTCGGGTGGATCTTCTTGCCGTCGTTGCCCTTCAAGCGCTCGCCACCCGAGCAGATCGGGAACAGCCAGTCGGAGCGCATCTGGACGTCGTCATTGGCGGCCTTCAGGGCGTCGTAGTTGAAGGTGTAACCCTTCGACTTCGCGTCGCGGCTCGCCCAGATCATCGTCTCGTGGGCGTTCTGGAACCGACGGCCCTTGAAGTTCGGCATCGGGTTGGTCTTGCGCCAGACGATGTCGTTGAGGAGCCAGAAGTTCAGGTCCTGCATGATGGCGCCGACGCGGAAGATATTGTGGTAGGAGCCGATGACCCAGATCGTGCCATTCGGCTTCAACACGCGGCGGCAGGCGAGCAGCCAGGCGCGGGTGAAGGCGTCATAGGCATCAAAGGAAGCGAACTGGTCCCACTCATCGTCCACGGCATCGACCAGTGACTGGTCCGGCCGGTGCAGGCTTCCGCCGAGCTGGAGGTTGTATGGCGGGTCCGCGAAGATCGCATCCACGGAGTGGTCCGGAAGGGCTTCAAGGGCGGCAACGCAGTCGCCCTTGATAATGGTGTTGATCCATGTCGCCGGGCGAACCTGCTTTTTCAGATCAGCCAGAGGAAGAACTGCCGCCATTGGTTACTCGCTACGCTATACTCGTTTACTGGCTGTTATGGTTACCTACTTTGGTTACCAAAGCCTAAAGCCATGTCCGATTTCGCGAAAAATGTGCCGCTGGCATGACGACCCCAAGCGCGCTACATTCAAGGCCATGAAGAAGGAAGAAGCGCTCGACAAGCTCAAACAGCGTGCGGAGGCCGTGCGGGCGCTCGGCGCGACATCGCTTTACCTTTTCGGCTCGGTCGCCCGCGACGAGGCAGGCCCAGACAGCGACCTCGACCTGTTTATCGACTATACTCCGCAGAGTCGCTTCAACGCCTTCGATCTGGTTGGCATCAAGCTGTTTCTGGAAGACGAACTGGATCTGTCTGTCGACGTGACGACCCGCGACTGCCTCCATCCGCGCCTGAAGCGAAAAATCGAAAACTCCGCAGTCCAGGTGTTCTGATGGGCACCAACCGTTAACCCGCATGCACGTCCCGACTGTCGGCCGGCGCCTCTGCCCGTTCAATCATGCCATAGTCGCGCACGATGTGGCCGATGCGCAGGCGATAGTCGGCAAAGATGCCGCCCCGGCCCGCCTTCTGCGCCGCCCGATGCGCCTCGACATTGCGCCAGGCGCTCACGGCTTCCTCGTCACGCCAGAAACTTAAGGACAGCAGCTTGCCGCGCGTCGTCAGGCTTTCGAACCGCTCGATGGAGATAAAGCCGTCGATCGTCTCAAGCTCGGCGCGCAACTCGCCCGCAAGATCAAGGTAGCGATGCCGCTCGCCGAGGTAAGGCAAGACTTCGAAGATGACCGCGATCATGGCTTGGTCCTTTCGAGGTGTGGGGTGGAAAGGTTCTTGAGAAAGATCCGGTCCTCCTTGAGGATGAAGCGTTCGCGCTGGGCGAAAGCGTAGTTTTCCTTGCCCAAGGGGTCGGCCGACAGATGCTGCCGATAAGCCTCATAGGCGGCGAGGCTTTCGATGTTGTAGACGCCGTAAGCCGTGGTGGCCGAACCCTCATGTGGCCCGAAATAACCGATGAGATCGGCACCGCATCGCGGGATGCACTGCCCCCAGTTGCGGGAATAGTCTGCAAAAGCCTGGCGCTTGAACGGGTCGATTTCGTAGCGGATGAAACAGGTAATCATGGTCTTCACTCCTTCGTGCCGCCTCGTTCTCGCACATTGCCGAACGTGAATGCTTCGGTTATGATCGAAGTATGAAGGAAGGGCCGGACATTGCCCGCATCGGCACATTGATTGGCGACCCCGCCCGCGCCAACATGCTCACCGCATTGATGGGTGGCCAGGCGCTGACCGCAACGGAGCTGGCGCAAGCGGCCAGCGTCTCGCTGCAGACCGCAAGCTCGCACCTCTCNAAGNTGCAGGACGGCGGGCTGATCANCCAACGCAAGCAGGGCCGGCACAGGTATTTTGCCNTGGCGGATGCGGCGGCAGGNAGCCTGCTCGAAAGCATCATGGGTTTTGCTGCCAGCCGTGGACATCTGCGCCAACGGCCAGGCCCCAAGGATCCGGCTCTGCGCAAGGCGCGCGTCTGCTACGATCACCTTGCCGGAGACTACGGCGTGCGCATCCTCGACAGCTTCATCGCCCGCGAGGTGATCGAAACGGATGGCGAGGACCTGGCGGTGACGGAGAGCGGACGGCAGGCCATCAGCGAACTCGGCATAGACCTGGAGAAGCTTGCGCCAAGTCGCAGGCCACTCTGCAAATCGTGCCTCGATTGGAGCGAAAGGCGGTCGCATCTCGCTGGCACGCTCGGCAAGGCGCTGTTCCAGCACTTCCTCGACAACGGCTGGGCGCGGCGCAGCAGCGAAAGCCGTGCAGTGCTGTTCACGCCTGAAGGCGAACGTCGCTTCCTTTCGCTGTTTCCCCTCTAGAACCGGCTCCTCGCCCCGCTGACAGCAGCCATGCAGGACTGTCGATTGAGCTTTGGCGGTGGCCGGTATAAGAGGCCCGTGACCAGTTTCCAGGACAAGGCATCTTCCATGAGCGGTTTCGACCTCATCATCTTCGACTGTGACGGCGTGCTCGTCGATTCCGAAATCATCGCGGCCCAGGTCGAATCCCGGCTGCTGACGGAGGCGGGTTATCCGATCAGCGTCGAGGAAATGGGCGAGCGCTTTGCCGGCATGACCTGGAAGAACATCCTGCTGCAGGTGGAAAAGGAAGCGAACATCCCGCTGTCGGCCTCGCTGCTGGACAAGTCGGAAAAGCTGCTCGACGCCCGGCTGGCGCGAGACGTGAAGATCATTGACGGCGTCAAGTTCGCGCTGTCGCGGCTCACCACCCCGCGCTGCATCTGCTCGAACTCAAGCTCTCACCGCCTCGACATGATGCTGGAGAAGGTCGGTTTGAAGCCGTATTTCGCGCCGCATGTGTTTTCCGCCAAGGATCTTGGCGCCGATCGCGCAAAGCCGAAGCCGGACATCTTCCTGCATGGTGCAAAGCAGTTCGGCGTGTCACCGGAAAAGTGCCTGGTGGTCGAGGATTCGGTTCACGGCATCCACGGTGCAAGGGCGGCCGGCATGCGCGTCGTCGGCTTTACCGGCGCGTCGCATACCTATCCGAGCCATGCCGATCGGTTGACCGATGCCGGCGCCGAAACCGTGATTTCGCGCATGAGCGACCTGCCGGCGGTGGTTTCCGCGCTGGTGGAATGGGAAGGCGCGCTCTGACCGCGGTCAGAAATCGACGCTGAAAGTGGCCTTGAGCGCATGCGCGGCGAGATCGCCGGCAAACTCGCCGCTATAGGTGAACTTCAATCGCGCGGTTCTCGACAGTTGCGCGCTGACGCCCGCCTCGACGACGGCGCTGTCGCGTGCCAGGGTCACACCTTCGATCATGAACGGGCTTGCGCCTGCGAAGGCTAGCGCCGTTGATGGCGCAAGGTCACCGATGCCACGGCGCCATCCGAACATGCCGGAGAAGGTCGCCGGAAGTTCACCCGGAATATCAGCCGACCAGCGCAAGCCAAGCGTCGCAAGGCCAATCCCCTCGCTGCCGCCCCGTCCGGTCAAGGCCGCTGCGCCACCGCTTTCGGTAAAGCGGTCGGTATCGAGGTGGATATAAGCGAGATTGGCAAAGGGCTGCAGCACGACATCGCCAGCCGGTACGGTCCAGGCGAGATCGCCAAACACCTGCGCCGTGCGGCTGTCGTAATTGGCCTTCAGGCGATCGGAGAAGTTACCGAAATCAATGGAGCGGTCCGTCGAGACCTGGTTCCAGGCATAAAGCGCGCCGCCTGTGAAGGTCAGCGGCTGCCAGTCGGCAACGGCATAGAGGCCGGCATGGTAGCTCTCGACATCTGCCTCGCGCCCTGCCCAAGTTTGGCTGTAGCCCAAGAGACCGCCAAGCAGGAGACGATCAACAACTTCGCCATCCGCACCTGCCACCAAGCCACCGGTCCGGCCGGTAAAGCCAGAGGCATTGCCGTCGCTCCCGAAACGGGAGGTGGCGCCGAAAGTCGCGAACCACAGGCTGCCACCGCCAAGTTCAACTGTTGGCGCAGCACCGGTAGCGCGGTCGATGATCGTGCCGCGCAGGAAGCGGCTATCCTGGAACAGCGCGCTCTTCAGTGATGCATGGGTCTCGCCGCTGAGCTGGCTGAAGGCAGAACGGGCGGTGCCGGCGTCGAGCGGCAGGACCGAGCTGAACAGCGGATTGGCAGGGTCCAGCGCCTCGACTGCAGCGGCGGTGGCGCGGCCATTGGCGGTATCGGCGACATCGGCAAAGGCGACAGTATTGCGCTCGATTTCCAGCGAGACGTCGCCTGCCCCATAGGTCACCGTGGGAGACAGGAAGGCGAGATCAGTCGTCACCGCGTCGAATTCGCCAGAAACGCTGCTGCCGGTCAGCAGAGTGTAGATCGTGGTCGGCGCGTAGCTGCCGCTTGAGGCCAAGATCTCCAGCGTGCCGCCGTTGATGGTCACAGCGCCGGTTGCGTCAATGCGATCGGAGAGACCCGAGGGATCGATATCGGCGCGGTAGGTGGAGTCAGCCTCAAAGGTGACGTCACCGGTAACGCTGATGGTCGCGAAACCCGGTCCCGGCGAAACGACGCCCCCTGCCCCGACGGTCAGCCCGCCGATGGACCCCGTGCCCGCCAGGATGCCGCCGGTATAGATTGCGACCGTGCCAGATACAGTGCCGTCGTTCACCAGCGTGCCGCCTGTTACGGTGGCTGCGCCCGCAATCGTGCCAGTATTGGCAAAACCGCCGCCCGTATTGGTGAGCGAGGTCATTGTCCCGTCGTTCGAGCCCGTTCCGGCATTGGTCACGGCACCGGCGCTACCGGCGGAATTGTTGACGAAGGTGCCGCCTGTCGCGACATCCACGTCCGCCATCGCCGAATTGTTCGTCACCGTGCCGCCGGTGACGTTGGTGGTTCCGGTGATGGTGCCGCCCGCATTGTTGCTGAAGGTGCCACCGGTGTTCGTCAGTGCCGCGACCGTCCCGGCATTCGAGGCGGTGCCGGCATTGGTCACGACACTGGCCGTCGCGCCGAGATTGTTGACGAATTCAGCGGCGGCCGCGACATCCACGTTGGTCACGACAAAGTTGTTGGTGACCCTGCCCCCCGTGACCGTGGTCGCGCCCGTGATGGTACCGCCGTTGTTGTTGGTGAACGATCCGCCGGCATTCTCGAGCGAGGCGATCGTGCCGCCGTTCGAGCTTGTCCCGGCATTGGTGACCGCGCCGGCAGTTGCACCCGCGTTGTTGATGAAGGCGGCGGCCTCCGCAACGTCGACATCCGTCACCACGAAATTGTTGGTGACCGTGCCACCGGCGACGGTCGTCTTGCCGGTGATGGTGCCGCCCGAGCCGTTGGTGAATGAACCGTTGGTATTGGTGAGCGAGGAGACGCTGCCGGCGTTGGATGCCGTCCCTGCATTCGTCACGGCGCCAGCCGATGCGCCGCTGTTGTTGGTGAAGATGCCGGCGGAGCCGACATCGACGGCATTCAGCGCGCCGTTGTTCGTCAGCGATCCGTTCTCGACACCGGTCGTACCCGTCACGGTGGCCGTCGCATTGTTGGTGACGATGCCGCCCGACGTGATGCCGAGGTCCCGGAGCGTTCCGTTGTTGGTGAGGGTGCCGCCGTTGATCTCGGCCTGGCCGTCGACAGTGCCATCGTTGACGAAGGTGCCGTCGGAGGCGTCCACATCGCCAGTCAACGTGCCGGAGACGCCAAGATAACCGCCCGTCAGGCCGACATCGGAGTTCAATTCGCCGCCGGTCGAAACCTCGACGCGGCCCGTGCCGGAGATCTGGGTGCCATCCGAGACGGTGAGATCTGCATCGACCTTCAGCGTACCGCCGGAGACATCAAGCGTGCGCACTTCGGCGCTGCTGCCGGCGATGGGCGTACCGGACGGAATGACCGCGGCATCACCGGCGCCGGGCGCCGCCGGGGCAGTATCCCAGTTGGTGCCATCGGAAAAATCACTGCCGCCGGCGCCGGTCCAGGTCGATTGCGCCACGGCCGTCAAGGGAGGAAGGACAGCGAGCGACAGGAGCGCGGAATAAAGGCGCAGCCGTGGTCTCGCGCCCGAATCCTTCGCCTCAGCCATTGCTTCATTCCCTACGTCAGAAGACGCCGAGGGCTCGAAGCCCTCCGCGATACATTCGTCAGGGTAGGAATTTATGGTTAATCAGGCTTTAACGCCGGGCGTAATGCGGCGTCGAGCCAACCATCAGCCGCGACGGTTCGGGCGCTTGGTGGTGGTGCCGGTGTCGAAGCCAAGGCGAACGCGGGTGAAGCGCGAAGCGCCACCCTGACTGTTCGGGATCTGCACGTCCGGCTTGTTGAAGATGAACTGCGTGGCACCGGCTGGAATATCCACCGGGAAGGCGACCTTCTGGGAGGAAACGACGGTGTCGCCGTCCAGCACTTCGACCAGGACCGGCAGCGTCACGGGACCGGGTGATCCAGCCGGGCCCTGCACGAGACGGCCCTGCGCGACCACGTTGATCGTCATGGTGGTTTCGTTTGCCGTGCACTGGCGCGTCGCATCGGCGAGCGAGGCCTGGTAGAGAAGCTTTTCCGGGGTCTTTTCGCCGCCGCGGGCATAAGCCTGGTAGATCGCCGTCTGCTCAAGCATGACGACCTGCGGGCAATAGGCCTGGACAACCGGGGTTGCGGCCGGCTGGGCGGATGCCTGGGCCGTGGGGGCAAGGCCTTCGGTTGGGGAAGAAGAGTTGCAGCCTGCAAGAGCCGCTACCAGGGAAACCGCCAGAAGACCACGCGAAAACTTGCCAGACACGCTACTCAACCCTCTTCCATCCCAGTGATGACCTTCGATACGGTCATGGTTCTTGGCGAACCGGAGCGTCATAATCCGGTCTTTCACCGCCCATTTCGATGGTCTATATCAGCGGCGCGAATAAAAATCGATTGGGGATTGAAGGTCGTGGACTACATTTCTACCCGGGGCGAAGCTCCAGCCCTCGGATTTCGTGATGCGCTTCTGGCCGGCCTTGCCCGGGACGGCGGTCTTTATGTGCCTCGTGAATGGCCGACCCTCTCGAAGAAGGAGATCCGCGGCTTCCGCGGCAAGTCGTACCAGGAAGTCGCCTTCGAAGTCCTGAAGCACTTCGTCGACGGCGAGATCCCCGACGACAAGCTCAAGGACATGATCGGCGAAGCCTATGCCACCTTCCGGCACCCGGCCGTGGCGCCGCTCGTGCAGGTCGGGCCGAACGACTTCGTGCTTGAGCTCTTCCATGGCACGACGCTGGCGTTCAAGGACGTTGCCATGCAGTTGCTTGCGCGGCTGATGGACTACGTGCTTGCCGAGCGCGGCGAACGGGCAACCATCGTCGGGGCCACCTCGGGCGATACCGGCGGCGCGGCGATCGATGCCTTTGCAGGCCGCGAGCGCACCGACATCTTCATCCTTTTCCCGCATGGCAAGGTATCCCCTGTGCAGCAGCGGCAGATGACGACTTCGAAGGCCGGCAACGTCCATGCCCTCGCCATCGAGGGCAATTTCGACGACTGCCAGAACCTCGTGAAGGAGATGTTCAACGACGTCGCCTTCCGCGAGCGCGTCAGCCTGTCGGGCGTCAACTCGATCAACTGGGCGCGCATCATGGCGCAGGTGGTCTATTATTTCACCTCGGCCGTGGCGCTCGGCGCACCGGATCGCAAGGTCTCCTTCACCGTGCCGACAGGCAATTTCGGCGACATCTTCGCTGGCTATGTGGCGAAGAAGATGGGCCTGCCGATCGACCGGCTGGTGATTGCCACCAACGACAACGACATCCTGGCGCGCACGCTGAAGACCGGCCGCTACGAGATGAAGGGCGTCAAGGCGACCACCTCGCCATCCATGGACATCCAGATCTCGTCCAACTTCGAACGCCTGCTGTTTGAATCCTACGGCCGCGATGCCGCCGCCGTGCGCTCCTCCATGGCGAGCCTGAAACAGTCTGGCGCCTTCGATATCAAGCCGGACACGCTGAAGGCGATCAAGCGCGAGTTCCGCGCCGGCCGCGCAACCGAACGCCAGGTGGCCGCGACCATTCGCGAAACCCTCGAAGCCACCGGCTACCTTCTCGACCCGCATACGGCCACCGGTGTCTTCGTGGCGCAGAAGAACGCCCGCCCGGTGAGCCCGATGGTGACGCTTGCAACCGCGCATCCGGCCAAATTCCCGGCCGCGGTAAAATCCGCTTGCGGAATTGATCCACCCCTTCCATCATGGCTTGCTGATCTTATGCAAAGGGAGGAGCGCTTCGATATCTTGGAGCCTGAGCTTAAGGCCGTCGAGTCCTTCATCGACCAGCATGCCCGCGCTTGAGTGCTAAGTATCGGCGGCGCCGGAAAGAAAAGATATGACTGTAGAAATCACTCGGCTCGCCTCCGGCCTGACTGTCGTCACCGAAAACATGCCGCATCTGGAGAGCGTCGCGCTGGGTGTCTGGATCAAGTCGGGATCGCGCAACGAGACGGAAGATGAGCACGGCATCGCCCATCTTCTGGAACACATGGCCTTCAAGGGCACCAGTCGCCGAAGCGCCCGCGACATCGCCGAAGAGATCGAAAACGTCGGCGGCGAACTCAACGCCGCGACCTCGACCGAAACCACCTCCTATTATGCCCGCGTCCTGAAAGACCATGTGCCGCTGGCGGTCGATATCCTGGCCGACATCCTCACCGAGTCGGAATTCGACGAGGAGGAGCTGCGCCGCGAAAAACACGTGATCCTGCAGGAAATCGGCGCGGCAAACGACACGCCGGACGACGTGATCTTCGACCGCTTCTCCGAGGTCGCCTACCGCGACCAGACGCTCGGGCGCCCGATCCTGGGAACGCCGGAAACCGTCAAGAGCTTCACGCCGAACCAGATCCGCAACTACCTGTCCCGCAACTACACCACCGACCGCATGTTCGTGGTGGCCGCCGGCGCCGTTGATCACGACGCTTTCGTGAAGCAGGCGGAAACGCGGTTCGCCAAGCTGCCGACCAAGCCGAGCGCCCAGCCGGTCCTTGATGTCGCCCGTTATGTCGGCGGCGAGGTTCGCGAGGTCCGCGACCTCATGGATGCGCAGGTGCTGATCGGCTTTGAGGGCAAGGCCTACCACATGCGCGACTTCTACTGTTCGCAGCTTCTGGCGAACATCCTGGGCGGCGGCATGTCCTCGCGCCTCTTCCAGGAAGTGCGCGAAAACCGTGGCCTCTGCTACTCGGTTTACGCTTTCCACTGGGGTTTCTCCGATACGGGCATCTTCGGCATCCATGCCGCGACCGGCGCCGATGACCTTCCGAAACTCGTGCCGGTGATCCTCGATGAATTGCGCAAGTGCTCGGAAACGGTGCACCAGCAGGAAATCGACCGGGCCCGCGCCCAGATCCGCGCCCAGCTTCTGATGGGACAGGAAAGCCCGGCTGCGCGCGCCGGACAGATCGCCCGGCAGATGATGCTCTATGGCCGCCCGATCCCCAATGACGAGATGATGGAGCGGCTTGCGGGCCTCACCACCGAGCGCCTGACGGACCTTGCCGGACGGCTGTTTTTCGATACAGTTCCGACATTGTCAGCGGTCGGTCCGATCGAACAACTGGCGCCATTAGCGGAGATTACCGCAGCGCTGTCTTCGCCGGGCATCGAGACCAAGAAGGCTGCCGGTTAATCCGGCAACACCTGCCCGGAGCGCAGCAGAATGTCGAAGTCGGTGTTTCGGTTTCTTTCGCGACAGCCGGAAACGCCCGAGCTTCTTGGCGAAAACCATCTGCTCCGCCTCCCCCGTTATGGTGACTACAAGCAATGGCAGCGGCTGCGCTCCGAGAGCCGCAACTTCCTGCAGCCGTGGGAGCCGATCTGGCGCAGTGACGAGTTGACCGAAAGCGCCTTTCGCGCCCGTGTCGTGCGCAGCGGCCAGGAATATTCCTCCGGGCTCGCCGTACCGCTTCTTGTCTTCCGGCGACAGGACGAGATCCTCGTCGGCGGACTGACGATCGGCTACATCCGCCGCGGTGCTGCGCAGAGTTGCATGATCGGATACTGGATGGGCGAACGATATGCCGGTCAGGGCCATATGTTGGCCGCATTGCAGGTGGCTATCCCCTACATCTATACCGGACTTCAGTTGCACCGGATCGAGGCAGCCTGTATTCCGGAAAACTGGAAGAGCATCCGGCTTCTCGAGAAGGCCGGCTTCGAACGGGAAGGTCTTTTGCGCAAATACCTCAAAATCAATGGCGAATGGCGCGATCACGTGATGTTCTCCCGCTTGTCCGAAGACGGTGATCCGAGGAAGCTCCAAAAGCCATGACCATGCGCAGATCCCGCCTCGCATCGCTGGTTCGCCTGTTTCCAGCGATCGTCGTCCTTCTTTTGCCGTTGATTGCGCTGCTCGCACCTTCGAGCACATCGGCCGCAGAGCCGGTTAAAATCTCCCGGGACGACACGGCGCTCGATCTTACCCGCACCACCGACATCTACACCAACCAGGGCGAGGCCTTTCAGGTATCGACCGCCGCCGGTTCGGACGGCATCCGCCGGCGTATCGAAGTGCGCGCAAGCTCCCCTGGTCACCAGGGCGACTGGGCCGTTTTTGCGCTCTCCAACGTTTCCGAAGAACAGCTGGAACGGGTGATCGTCGCGCCGCACTTCCGGCTGGTGAACTCCAAGATGTTCTGGCCGGACCTCGGGTCGCAGCGCATCATCTCGATCACGCCGTCGGAAGGTTTCGCACTGGATCGCGAGCCGAGCCCGGACGCCGATGTCTTCAGCATCACGCTCAATCCCGGCGCGACCATTACCTTTGTTGCCGAACTGACGTCGCCGTCGCTGCCGCAGATCTATCTCTGGCAGCCGGATGCCTACAAGGATACGGTCAACGCCTTTACGCTTTATCGCGGCATCGTGCTCGGCATCGCCGGCCTGCTTGCCGTGTTCCTGACCATCCTTTTCGTGGTCAAGGGCACCTCGATGCTGCCGGCCGCGGCGGCGCTCGCCTGGGCGGTGCTCACCTATATCTGCGTCGATTTCGGTTTCCTCGACAAGCTCATCACCATCACCTCGAGCGACCAGCGCATATGGCGGGCGGGCGCGGAAGTGGCGCTCGCGTCCTCATTGGTGATCTTCCTCTTCACCTACCTGAACCTCAACCGCTGGCACGTGCACCTTGGCTACGCGACGCTCGCCTGGATCGTCGGGCTGGTGCTGCTTGGCGGCGTCGCGGTCTATGATCCGTCCGTCGCCTCCGGCATCGCGCGCATCTCCTTTGCGTTGACCGGTACGGCGGGCATCCTGCTCATCATCTATCTCGGCTTCAACCGCTATGACCGGGCGATCCTGCTCGTGCCGACCTGGGCGCTGATCCTGGTGTGGCTGTTCGGCGGCTGGCTGACCGTGATGGGCAAGCTCGACAACGACATCATCCAGCCGGCGCTCGGCGGCGGCCTCGTGCTGATCGTGCTCCTGATCGGCTTCACGGTCATGCAGCATGCCTTTGCCGGCGGCGCCTACCAGCAGGGGCTTTTCTCGGATCTCGAGCGGCAATCGCTGGCGCTGACCGGCAGCGGCGACACGGTCTGGGATTGGGACGTGGCACGCGACCGCGTCGTCACCACACCGGATATTTCGCTACGGCTCGGCCTTGCGCCAGGCTCCATGGACGGCGCGGTACGCAACTGGGTACCGCGGCTGCATCCGGACGACCGGGACCGTTTCCGGGCAACGCTCGACGTGTTGCTCGAGCATCGCCGCGGCCGCCTGCACCACGAATTCCGGGTGCGTGCCGAAGATGGTCATTTCCACTGGCTGCAGATTCGCGCGCGTCCGGTGCTTGGCTCGAACGGCGAAATCATTCGCTGCGTCGGCACCATCGTCGACGTGACCGAACAGAAGAATTCCGTCGAGCGGCTGCTGCAGGATGCGCTGCACGACAAC
>Ga0065721_10048806_pt1 | contig 79920 bp, 82 predicted proteins | sample Mesricmetagenome_FD_59108 | JGI IMG/M metagenome (GOLD analysis project Ga0065721, IMG submission 59108) | Mesophilic microbial community from rice straw/compost enrichment Sample: eDNA_1 v2 (version 2) | ecosystem: Engineered > Solid waste > Grass > Composting > Bioreactor | place: USA: Davis...
CGCCGCGCCTGGGATGTCCCAAACCAGCCAGTGGACGAACGGCTCGTCCCCGGGCGCATCGGGATCCTCCACCACCAGGGCGAAGCTCTCGGCCTCCAGGTCCGCGGTCCAGCTCAGCGGCGGCGAGACATTGTCGCCCTCGGCCGAGTAGATCGGATCGATCCATCCCTCGGCGTTGACGGCGTCGGACCGGACGACCAGGCTGCGGGGGGCCAGCGGCTCCAGCGCCTGGATGGTCAGAATCGAACCTGCATGTTCGGGCTTGGCCATGGCGATCTCCTCCTGTCGCAAAGGAGAACTCGGTCGGGCGGCCTTTGTTCGCCGATCACGCTGAGGCGGCCCTCCCCGTCCGCGCCCGTACGCCCAGCACCGCGACCCCGACCGCCGCCAGCCCGACGCCCAGCGCCAGCGTCGCCTTGCGGTTCACCGGCGCGAAGCCGCCGTGGACCCCGCCGGGGATCAGCGGCGGCTCGAAGAGGTTGCCGTGCGTCAGAGGCGTTTGGCGGGCGTGGCGGAAATAGAACCCCAGGAAACTGGCGCCGAGCGCGGCCGTGAGCTTCGGGGCCAGCGCGCTCAGCACCCGCACCCCATGGGCCGGCGCGCCGATCGTCACCCCCGGCCGCGGGCGGCGCGCCAGATCGACTACCGCCATGGCGATCCGCACCGGATCGAGCACCGGCGGCGGCGCGGAGATCCGCCGGCCGGTATAGTTGGCCCCGTGGCGCAGGCCTGGCGTGTCGGCGAAGGACGGATAGACGTCGCAGATGTGGATGTCCGGATATCGCCTCAGCTCGCCGCGGAGGGCTTCCGAAAAGCCCCGCAGGCCGAACTTGCTGGCGCTGTAGGCCACCGCCCAGGGCGCGGCCGCAAACCCGCCCAGCGAGATCATGTTGATGAAGGTGCCCCGCCCCTGGCGCAGGAAGATCGGCAAGGCGGCGTAGGCGTCGTTCATGTGGCCGATCAGGTTGGCCCGCACCACCTGCTCGTGCGCCTCCATCGGCGTTTCGTGATAGAGGCCCACCGCACCGATCCCGACATTGCTGAACCAGACGTCGATCCCGTCGCCGAACGCGGACGCCTCGTCGGCGAGGGCCTGCACCGAGGCAAGGTCGGTGACATCCGCGGCGACCGACATCGCCTGCGCGCCCATCGCCCGGCATTGGGCGGCCACCGCCTCCACCGCCTGCTCGTCGCGCGCGGCCAGCACCAGCCGGCTTCCGGCCGCGGCGAAGGCCAGCGCCGCCGCCTCCCCGATCCCGCTGGACGCGCCGGTGATGACCACCGTGGCGCCGGTCAGGTCGCGGCCCTGCCGCCTTTGGTTCTTCAGGCGCATCATGGCCATCTCCTCTAGGATCCCGACCTGCAATGAGAGGCGGCCCGCGCCCAACCGGTTCCCGCGACCGCACAGGAGGATACATGCCAGCCGACACCGCCGCGCCGGCCGCCTATGTGATCAAGACCCATGCGCCCGATCCGCAGGCGGCGACCTTCGCCTTCACGGAACAGAAGACCATGTACGGCGGCAAGCGCTTGGCCCCCGGCGATGAGATCTTCGTCTTCGACAGCGAGAACGAGGGCGGCCGCGGTCTCGTCGCCATGGGCGCCGTGACGGCGGTTGAGCCGACGCCTCCTATCCCGGGCCTCGCGCGCCAGACCCCGCGGCTGAGCCTCACCGTGCGCCGGACAGCGGGCTCCAGCCGCCCTCTCGGCCGGAGCGAGCTGAAACCTTTCGCGCAATGGGACGACGGCCGCCCCGAGACCGAGCTCAACTTCAAGCTCTATCGCCAGGCCACCAACAAGGTGGTCGGAATCTCCGAAACGGCGGCGGGATTTCTTCGGGGCTTCTTCTGAGCTGCCCCGGGCCCTGCCGAGCCCGGGGCGTCAGCGTCAGCCAACCATAGCTAATTGCTGCTGCCCTGCGGATTCTGCAGCTTGGCCATGGCGCCTTCCAACGCCTTGTGCATGGAGAGCGTGTCCGCCCCCTGCCGCGGCGGATAGGCCTGCAGGCTCTTCAGGTGCTCGGCCAGGAAGGGCGTGGCGGCGTTCGGGGCCCATAGCTTCGAAGCGAAGAACTTTCGGCCGATATAGCCCCACTCCTCGCTCTCCGGATCCATCTTCTCCATGGGGTCCATGAGCAGGTTGAAGATGTAGGGCACGCTCGGATAGGCCTTCGGGTTCCACCAGCTGCCGTGCTTCTTGACGCCGATGTGCATCTTCCAGTGGTCGACGCGCACGGCCATCAGGTCGGTCTCGTCATAGTAGAAGTAGGCTCGCCGCGCCGACTTCTCGGTCTTGCCCGTCCAATGGTCGAGATTGTTGAACCCGTCGAGATGGACCTTGTAGTTGATCCCGTTCATCTCGAAGCCGTTCATCAGCTTCTCTTTCACGTCCGGCACGCCGGCGGCCGCCGCCAGGGTCACGTAAAGGTCCTCATGGCTCTGCAGACCGTTCGACCATGAGCCCGCCGGTATCTTTCCGGGCCACTTGGCCAGGCAGGGCACCCGGACCCCGCCTTCCCAGGTCGTGCCCTTCTCGCCCCTGAACGGCGCATAGCCGCCGTCCGGCCACAGCATCATCTCGTTACCGTTGTCGGTCGAGTAGATGACGATGGTGTTGTCGTCGACGCCCAGCTCCTTAAGCTTGCTCAACAGCGCGCCGACCTGCTCGTCGTGCTCGATCATCTTGGCGCGCACCACGTCCTCTTCGGCGCGCCCTTCATCGACCGCCTTCTGCAGATACTGCTTCTGCGGGTGCGAGAAGATGTGGATCGCCGTGGTGTTGAACCAGCAGAAGAACGGCTTGTCGCCCTTGCCCACGCGGTCGAGCCAATCGAGCGTCTTCTCCAGGACCTCGCCGTCGAAGGTCTCCATCCGCTTGCGGGTCAGCAGGCCGGTATTTTCGATCTTCTGTTTGCCCACCCGTCCGAAGACCGGATCCTCGGTCGGATCGTCCTCATCCGTGGCCCAGGCGTGCAGTACGCCGCGCGGTCCGAACTTCTTCGTGTATTCCGGGTTCTTCTGCCCCGGATAGTCGAGCTCCTCCGGCTCCTCTTCGGCGTTGAGGTGGTAGAGGTTGCCGAACCACTCGTCGAAACCATGCACCGTCGGCAGGAATTCGTTGCGGTCGCCCAGATGGTTCTTGCCGAACTGCGCGGTCGCATAGCCTTGGGTCTTCAGCACCTCCGCCAGGGTCGGATCTTCCTTCTGGATCCCGCGGGTGGAGCCCGGAATTCCGATCGTGGTCATGCCGGTCCGCACCGGCATCTGGCCCATGATGAAGGCGGCGCGGCCGGCGGTGCAGCTCGGCTGGCCATAGTGATCGGTGAAGATGCAGCCTTCCTTGGCGATGCTGTCGATGTTGGGCGTTCGCCCCATCATGCCGTGGGTGTAGGCCCCCACGTTCCACATGCCGATATCGTCACCCCAGATGACGAGGATGTTTGGCTTCCTGTCGGGCATGTCGCAGCTCCTGGTTCCACGAAGTTTGGTCGAGGCTCCCATCCGCCCCCTGGGCGCGCACTAGGGTTAAACCCGCGGCCTCGAGCTGATTTTGCAGGGGCGCCCTACTCAGGCCGCCGCGCGCGAAGGCCCGTTGCGCGCCGGGCCTCAATCGGCTTAACCGCGCACCGGGGCACGTAAACGGAGCAGACGCACATGAGCCAGATCGGACGCCGGAACTTCATCCTCGGCGGCGGCTTGCTGGCGGCCGCGCCTAACTTCGCCCTCGCCGCGTCGGGCAAGCCGCGCGTGGTCATCAAGACCGGCCGCGGCTCGATCATCGTCGAACTGGAGCCGCGCAAGGCCCCGCTCACCACCGCCAACTTCCTGCGCTATGTGGACGCCAAGTCCTATGACGGCGGGACCTTCTTCCGCGCCGCCCGCACGCCTGGCGTGGCGAAGGACGGCACCATCGTCGGGGCCCCAGATGCGAAGGTGCGGCCCTTCCCGCCGATCCGGCACGAAAGCACCGCCCAGACCGGCCTGAAGCACCTAAACGGCACGATCTCGCTCGGCCGCTTCGCCCCGGGCACGGCGACCAACAACTTCTTCATCTGCGTGGGCGACCAGCCCTATCTGGACGCCAATCCCGGCGCCAAGGGCGACAACCTCGGCTACGCCGCCTTCGGCCGCGTGGTCCAAGGCATGCCCGTGGTCGAGAAGATCCTCTCCCTCCCGACCAATGGCGAGACCAAGTTCGCCGACCAGCGCGGCCAGTGGCTGAAGCCTCCCGTCCCGATCATCAGCATGCGCCGCGCCTGACGATTGCAACACCGACGCCGACGCAGGTTACCCGCGGTCTGCAGCGCCCGCCCCCTAACGCCGTTCGCCTGCTTGACCGCCGCCCTTCCCCCCACTATCAGACCGAAATTGCGGATCATTCGCAAAATCATTTTTAGCTGGTCTGGGGGAACGCACCGGCATGGACAACCGAACGGCTCGCCGGTCAACCTCACCTTCGAACCGCGCGCGGCCGCGATGGTCCCATGCGGCCGCCCCGGCGCTCACCAGCACGATCGCCCTCCTCATGGCCGCCGGCCCTGCCCAGGCCGAGGACACCGCCCTCGCCGAGGTGGTGGTGACCGGCGAGAAGGTGCGCCGGTCCTTGCGCGACACCGCCTCCAGCGTGTCGGTCACCTCCGCCCAGGATCTCGACCGCCGCGTCGATATCGTCACCACCAGCGACCTGCTCTCGCAGATCCCCAACGTCGTGACGGTGGAGCCCAGCAACCTGGCGCCCGCCATCCGCGGCCTCGACGGCACCGGCCCGGCCCAGGGCGCCGACGCCTTCTTCGCCGGCACCCGGCCTCGCCTCAACATCCAGGTCGACGGCCGCACCCTCAGCCACAACGAGGCGATCTTCTCGGACGCCACCCTGTTCGACGCCGAGCAGATTGAGGTCTACCGCGGGCCCCAGAGCACGCTTCAAGGCCGCAACGCCATCGCCGGCGCAGTGATCGTCAAGACGCGCGAGCCCACCTTCGACTGGTCCGGAACCGCCCGGGCGGTCGTCGGCAGCCGCGAAACCCGCCAGCTCTCCGGCGCTGTCTCCGGTCCGATCGTCGCCGACCAGCTCGCCTTCCGCCTCGCCGGCGACTGGCGCCAGAGCGAGAGCTTCACGGACTTCACGCCCTATGCCGGCGTCGATGATCCGGGCGAGAGCGAAAGCCTCGCCCTACGTGGCAAGCTGCTGATCCAGCCCGCCGCCCTCCCCGATTTCCGGGCCCTCGTCACCCTTTCCTACCTGGAGGCCCACGCGCCCCAGACGGCGGACGTCACCTATCCCTTCGACGATCACGTCGCCTCCTATCCCTTCCAGCCGCGCTTCCGCACTCGCGCCACCACCGGGATCATCGAGGCCTCCCAAGGCTTCGGCGAGGGTCTGAGCTTCGAGGTCCTCGCCTCGGCGACCGACCTTCAGGTGCAGCGCTACGCCCTGCCCGGCGACGGCAACGCCAAGATCAACGGCGACGAGCTGGTCCTCGAGCCACGCCTCCGCTTCGGCCAGGAGGGCGACCGCATCCGCGGCTTCGTCGGCGCCCACATCTTCCGCGCCAACCAGGACGAGTACATCGACCTCTTCGGCGGCGGGCCGTTCGACGACCACACCCGCACCTACGCCGCCTTCGCCGAAGGGATCGTCGCCCTCACCCCGGCCCTCGACCTCACCGTGGGCGGCCGGCTGGAGCGGGAGAAGCGCCGCCGCACCGGCGGTGTCGGCCCCTTCCTCATCGACTTCGACGCCACCTACGAGGTCTTCCTTCCCAAGGCGAGCCTCGCCTGGCGCCTGAATGACGACGTCACCGTGGGCGTGCTCGCCTCGCGCGGCTACAACGGCGGCGGCGCCGGCTTCACCTATGAAGATCCGTTCCAGAGCTACACCTTCAAGCCGGAGTTCGTCTGGAACTACGAGGCCTTCGGCCGCTTCTCCCTGGCCGAGGGCCGGGTCAGCATCGAGACCAACGCCTTCTACAACCGCTATCGCGACATCCAGCTTCCGTTCGACCTGAACCCCGATCCGGCGCTCTGGGCCTATGTCGTGCGCAACGCCGACCGGGCCGAGACCTATGGCGCGGAGGTCAATGCGCGCTTCCTGGTGACGCCGGGGCTGGAGATCTATGGCGGCGCCGGCCTGCTGCAGACGGAGGTCACCAGCTATCCCGGCTCGGGGATCGAGGGGCACGAACTGCCGCGCTCTCCGGCCGCCAGCTTCAATCTCGGCTTCGACTACCGCCACGCCAGCGGTCTCGAGTTTGGCGCGGACACCCGCTACAGCGAGTCCTACTTCTCGGCGATCGACAACGATCCTCGCGGCAAGGTCGATCCCTTCTGGGTGACCAACGCCCACGCCGCCTACCGCATCTCCAACTTGCGCCTCTTCGCCTCGGTGGCCAATCTGTTCGACGAAACCGGCCCCGTCCTGCTCTATCCCGGCGCGACCTTCAGCGACGATGTCGCCACGATCCTGACGCCCCGCACCTTCCAGGTCGGGCTGCAAGTGGACTTCTGATCATGATGAGCCGGAAGACCGTCAAAGCCTGGTACCTGGTCCACAAGTGGACCAGCCTGATCTGCACGCTCTTCCTGCTGCTGCTCTGCATCACCGGCCTGCCGCTGATCTTCTACGAGGAGATCGAGACCGCCCTGGGACGCCATCCGGAGGCGGCCGCGGCCGCGCCGGGAACGCCGCTGGCCAATCTCGACAGGATCGCCGCCGACGCCCTCTCTCGCCGTCCGGGCGAGGTCCTGCAATATGTCAGCTTCGAGGACCACGATCCGATCGTCTATGTGACGACCGGCAAGAGCCTCGGCGCTGTCGATGGGCACATCGCCACCTACGACGCCCACACCGGCGCGAAGATCGACGCCCCGCCCCTGACCGAAGGCGTGATGTATTTCATCTTTCGCCTGCACTACGACATGTTCGCCGGCCTGCCCGGCGCCCTGTTCCTTGGCCTGATGGGCGGGCTCTTCGTCGTGGCCATCGTCTCGGGCGTCGTGGTCTACGCCCCCTTCATGCGCCGCCTGCCGTTCGGCTCGGTGCGCGAGGGCCGCAGCACGCGCCTGAAGTGGCTCGACCTGCACAATCTCCTGGGCGTCACCACCCTGGCCTGGGCCCTGGTGGTCGGCGGCACGGGCCTGATCAACACCCTCGCCACCCCCATCCTCTATCTGTGGCAGGCCGGTCAGCTCGCCGAGATGACGGCGCCCTACAAGGGCAAGCCTCCGCCTGTGCGGCTGGATTCGTTGGATAGGGCGGTCGCGACCGCCCGCGCTGCGGCCCCGGGCATGACGCCTTCCATCGTCGCCTATCCCGGCACGCCATTCTCCAGCCGCAACCACTATGCGGTCTTCATGCATGGGGAGACGCCGCTCACCTCGCGCATCCTGAAGCCGGCCCTGGTCGACGCCGAGACTGGCGCCCTCACCGGCATCCGCAACATGCCCTGGTACGCGGTCGCGCTCTTCATCTCCCAGCCGCTGCACTTCGGCGACTACGGCGGCATGCCTATGAAGATCCTCTGGGCCCTGCTCGACATCGTCACCATCGTGGTGCTCTGCAGCGGCCTTTATCTGTGGCTCGGCCGTCGCCGATCGTCCGTCGAGACGCGCCTCACCGAGCTTGAGCGCGGCGGGCTCGAACCCGCGCCAGCCCTTCGCGAGGCCGCCGAATGAGCCGTCAGACCGTTCGCCCCGGGCGCGAGATCTTCTTCATCCCCACCCTGCTCGGCCTCGTCAGCCTGGCTGGCCTGATCTTCGCCCTCGTGGTCGACGGTCCTGGCGACGCCCTGGCCTGGCTCGGCATAGGCGCCCCGCTCGCCGCCATCGTCTGGGCCTGGTTCGCCCGCCGCACCTGGCCCGCCGAACGCGCCCGCAAAGCCGCCGACTGATCGCGCGCCGCCCGGCCTGAAGGAACGCCCTCGCCGTCCGCCACGTCAGGCCCTCTAGGCTTTCTCCCGCTGCGAACGCAACAGTCGGGAGGAAACCACATGACCGATATCCTCGATCTCGGAGGGCGCGTCGCCCTCGTCACCGGCGCCGGCCAGGGGGTCGGCCGTCAGATCGCCCTGCAACTGAGCGATGCTCAGGGCAGCGGCGGGGTCGTCGTCAACGACTATGTCAGGGACCGCGCCGAGGCCGTGGCCGAAGAGATCCGCGCCGCCGGCGGCAAGGCCATCGCCCTGCAATGCGACGTTTCCGACCACGCCGCCGTCAAGGACATGGTCGCCAAGGCCGCGACCGAACTCGGTCCCATCGGCGTCCTGGTGAACAACGCCGGCAACGCCGGCGCCAATCCCTCCGCCGAACTCGGCAAGCCGTTCTGGGAGACTAATCCGGAGGTCTGGAACAGCTTCATCGGCGTCAATCTCTACGGCGTCATGAACTGCACCGCCGCGGTGATCCCGGGCATGCTGGAGCGCCAGGCGCCCGGCCGGATCATCACCGTCATCTCCGACGCCAGCCGCTGGGGCGATGCGGGGCTGGAGATCTACGCCGGGGCCAAGGCCGGCGCGGCCGGCTTCATGCGTTCGGTCGCCCGCTCGCTCGGGCGCTACGGGATCACCGCCAATTCGGTCGCCATCGCATTGACCGCGACCCCCGCGGTCGAGCGCACCCTCAAGGGCGATCCGGAACGGCTCAAGCGCCAACTGGAGAAGTACATCATCCGCCGCCCCGGCCAGCCTGAGGACGTCGCCAACATGGTCCAGTTCCTGGCGTCCGACGCCTCCAGCTGGATCACCGGTCAGGTCTATCCGGTGAACGGCGGGTTCTCCTTCGCCCTTTAGGCCCGGCGCGGCGGGACCACGTCGCTGAACATGCCAAAGCTCTTCCAGGCTGGCTCCACCGGCGCCTCGCCCTCCCGCGGGACATAGGGCGAGGCCGCCTTCAGCTCCAGTTCGGGGATGTAGCGCGGGCAGTTCGGGAAGATGTCGGTCGGCGCAACCTCCACCAGCATCTGGGCGCCCGGCCAGTCCGCCATGGCGGGATCGTCCGCCAGGACACGGGCGCGACCGTTCACCCGCAGTCTCGCCGGCCTTGGCCCGACGCCGAGGAACAGCAGTCCCACATGCGGATTGATCGCCACATTGCCGAGGCTGCGGAACATCCCGTTGCCGTCATAGTCCGGGAACATCAGGCGATCGGGCGCCACGACCCGCACGAAGCCCGGATCGCCACCCTTGTACGAGCAGTCGGGCCGCCCCTCGGCGTCCGCGGTCGCCAGGAAGAAGAACGGCAAGCCCTCGATGAACGCCTTGTCGGCGTCGGTGAACCGTTCGTGCCGCAGGCGCTCATAGAGCCGGTCGGCCAGCGCCGTGCTGCCGAAGCTCTCCTGAAGTTCGCGTTGTCCGCGATGATACATGGGCGCCTCCCCTTCACCGGAGGCTAGCACGCTCAGACGAAGGCCGCCGGTTGAAACAGCTCGACCAGGTTGCCGGATGGGTCTTCCGCCAGGATCTGCGATCCGCCCGGTCCCTTGACCACCTCGTTGCGGAACCGCACGCCCTCACCGCGCAGGCGCTCGACCTCGGCCTCGATGTCGCCGACGATGATCTGGAATCTGGTCCATCCGCCGGGCTCGGGCTGACGTCCGTCGGGCATCGGCCGGCCCGCCGAGCTGCCCTTGCCGCTCAGCAGCAGCCGCAAGGGTCCGCGCTCCACCGCCGCAAACGCCGGCGAGGCGTTGGGCAATCTGCTGAAGCCGAGATGGCCGACATACCAGTCGGCCGCCTCCGCCACGTCGCTGACCATGTATCTCACATTCACTGGGCTATCGCTCACGGGATCCTCCTCTGTGCGATCCGAACCCAAATCCTCACGGGGCGAGCGCGCGTCGAAGCAGGCTCTGCAAGGCGGCGGTCGTGGCCTCCCGGTCCGCGCCCTCGGCGACGGCGTCGGCGGCCTCATGGATGACGGCGTAGAGCAGCCGCGCGGTGGGCTCCGGATCGACCGGCCCGAAGGCTTCGGCTTCCTGGCCGGCGCGGATCACGGCGGTCAGCCGCTGGACGGCATGGTCGGCCAACGGCCGGCGCTCGGCGAAATCGGAGTGGAAGACCGCCTCGCCGATCCCGCGGCGCGACAGGCTGAACTCGATGAAGGCGCTCGCTTGCCGGGCGACCAAGGCCGGCCAGTCCACCGGCCCCGCAACCTCGGTCGGCAGCGGATAGGCTGCGTCGAACTCGGCCACCAGCCGATCGCGCACGGTTTCCAGAAGATCGTCCCAGCTTGGGAAGTAGTGGAAGAAGGTGCCCTTCGCGACGCCCGCCTCCCGCACCACGTCCTCGACCCGCACTCGCGAGCCGTCCGCCTGCAACAGCCGCTCGGCGGCCTCGACGATCTCCTGTCTTCTCACATCCGGATGAAGACGGCGGCGCTGCGGCTTGAGCATGGGCTCACCCCTATTGACCAAGGGTCATTAGCTACCGACCAACGGTCAATGTCAATCGCCAGCTAACCGTGGACGCCATTCACCATGAGGGGGGCCAATTCTTCGGGCGGACTCGGGGTTTGCCCCGGTCGGCGCCGCGGCGGTCGCCCGCAATGGTCTGCGACACCCCAAATCCACGCCACGCCCGCGGAGACCAAGATGCCCAAGAAGCCGTTCAACGGCGTCATCAAGCTCGACGTCCGTGACTCGACGCCCGACTGGACCCCGTTCCTGCCGCCCCAGCCGCCCAAGGACGCGCCGAACATTCTCATCGTCCTCTATGACGACACCGGCCAGGCGGCCTGGTCGCCCTATGGCGGCGCGATCAACATGCCGACCCTGCAGAAGCTGGCGGACAAAGGCCTGACCTACACCCAGTGGCACACCACGGCCCTCTGCTCGCCGACCCGCTCAACCTTCATGACCGGCCGCAACCACCACCTGAACGGCATGTCGTGCATTACCGAAGCCGCCCAGGGCTTCCCCGGTTGGAATGGACGCTTGCCCGAAGAATGCATGTCCATCGGTCACATGCTGCAGACCAAAGGCTACAGCACCTTCTGGCTCGGCAAGGACCACAATGTGCCCGAGCAGGACATCTCCTCAGGCGGTCCGAAGTCCGAATGGCCGCTGCAGCAGGGCTTCGACCGCTTCTACGGCTTCCTCGGCGGCGAGACCAACCAGTGGTACCCGGACCTGGTCGAGGACAACAAGTTCATCGACCAGCCCTATGGCCCGGAGGACGGCTATCACCTCTCGATCGACCTGGTCGATCAGGCCCTGCAGATGATCCGCGACCAGAAGGCCAGCAACCCCTCCAAGCCCTGGTTCATGTGGCTCTGCCCGGGCGCCAACCACGCCCCGCACCACGCGCCCAAGGAATACATCGAGAAGTACAAGGGCAAGTTCGACGACGGCTATGACGCCTATCGCAAGTGGGTGGTCCCGCGGATGATCGAGCGGGGCATGCTGCCGGCCGACACCAAGCTCGAAGACTTCAACCCCATGCGCGAAGACCAGGCCAACGCCGCCGACTTCGTGAAGCCGTGGGACTCCCTGAGCGCGGACGAGAAGCGGCTCTTCTCGCGGATGGCCGAGGTCTATGCGGGCTTCTCGGAGTTCACCGACGCGCAGGTCGGCCGGCTCATCGACTATCTCGAAGAGAGCGGCCAGCTGGAAAACACCATCGTCTTCTATTGCGCCGACAACGGCGCCTCCGGCGAGGGCAGCCCCAGCGGCTCGGTCAACGAGAACAAGTTCTTCAACAACTACCCGGACGAACTCGAGGAGAACCTCAAATACATCGACGTGCTGGGCGGGCCGGAAACCTACAACCACTATCCCACCGGCTGGGCGGCGGCGTTCTCGGCGCCCTACAAGATGTTCAAGCGCTATTCGGAATACGCCGGCGGCACCTGCTGTCCGATGGTCATCTCATGGCCCAAGGGCATCAAGGCCCGCGGGGAGGTCCGCAACCAATACCACCACAGCGTCGATGTCGTGCCGACCATCCTCGAATGCATCGGCGTCTCCATGCCCGACGAGTTCCGGGGGGTGAAACAACACCCGCTGTCGGGCGTCTCGATGAAGTACTCGTTCGACGCCGCGCCCGACGCGCCGACCAAGAAGAAGCGGCAATACTACGCCATGCTCGGCACCCGCGGCATCTGGGAGGACGGCTGGAAGGCCGCCGCCATCCACGCGCCCCTGACCGGCAAGGGCCATTTCGACAAGGACGAGTGGGAGCTCTATCACGTCGACAAGGACCGCTCGGAGTCGGTCGATCTCGCCAAGGAGCACCCTGAAAAGCTCGAACAGCTGATCAAGGCGTGGTTTGAGGAGGCCGAGGCCAACTATGTCCTGCCGCTGGACGACCGCAGCGCCGCCGAGGTGCTGGGGGTGGAGCGGCCCAGCACCGAACCGCCGCGCGAGCGCTACATCTACTATCCGGGGACCTCACCGGTGCCGGAGGGCGTGGCCGTGAACACCCGCGGCCGCTCCTACAAGATCATCGCCGACGTCGAGGTGACCGAGAAAACGTCGGGGGTGATCTTCGCCCACGGCTCACGCTTTGGCGGCCATGCGCTCTTCATCAAGGATGGCAAGCTGCACTACGTCTATAACTTCCTGGGCATCAAGCCGGAGCAGAAGTTCGTCTCCGAGAAGCTCAAACCCGGCCGCCAGACGCTCGGCATGGAGTTCATCCGCGAAGGCGCAGGTGAGCACGGGGAGTCGCTCGGGACGACGACGCTCTATGTGGGCGAGCAGGTCGCCGCCCAGGGAAAGATGCGGACCCAGCTTGGCAAGTTCACCCTGTCCGGGGACGGGCTCTGCATTGGGCGCGATAGCGGCGATGCGGTCAGCGAGGACTACATCACACCTGGGACGTTCACCGAAGGAACGATCCAGTTTGTCGGGGTGACCGTCGAAAAGGAACAGTACCTCGATCTCGAGAAGCTCGCCGCCGCCGCCCTGGCGGTGGACTGACGGTCCGTACGGCCCCCGGAGCTCTGCCGTATCGCGCGCGCAGAGCCTCGGGAGCGCCAGCCGGCGGCCTCGCCCCTACCCTTCTCGCGCCCCGCCCGTGACGCCGGCGGTCGGTCGCAAATGCCTGCTCGGCGTCAGACGCTGGCTGCAAAAAACAGCCTGAACCGCCCTTGAAAATATTCTCTCGTGTTCGGGCGCGTTCTGTGGCAGTCTGCTCAAATCGAATATCGTTTTCGGTTCGGTCGCCTCCACGCTTGTTCTTTCGTTCGAGCCCGAGCCTACCAAGACCCTCTCCGACAATTTGATCTCACGCCGCAGATTTGGCGTGTGAAAACTTACATCTAAAGAGCAAAAACTATGACGATCGGTACTGTGAAGTGGTTCAACGCCACCAAGGGCTTCGGCTTTATTCAACCTGACGCCGGCGGCCCGGATGTGTTCGTGCACATCTCTGCGGTCGAGCGCGCCGGCCTCGGCTCCATCCACGAAGGCCAGAAGATCGGCTACGAGCTGGAGCGCGACCAGCGCAGCGGCAAGATGTCGGCTGGCCAGCTGCAAGCCGTCTGACCACGGCGCCGGCTTGGAGGGCGGCTTTCGCCCTCCCGGCCACGCCAGCCAGCATGCCCCTCTCGACGCTCGAACGAGCCTACCAACTGGCCAGGGCTGGTCAGGCGGCGGACTTCGCCAGCCTCAAGCAGCGCCTGAAGGCCGAGGGTTACCGCGCCGTGGACGCGCTGTTGGCCGCTCGCGGCGTGCGCGGCCACCTCCAGGCGATCTGTGCGGCCGCCTACAAGCCGCCCTCCTCCACGGAAGCTCGACAGCACTCATGACCCATGAAATCGACGGCTCAGCCTTCTCCGATCGGCTGAAGCGCGCGTCGGACGCCAAGCAGGCCCTGCTGGCCAAGTTCCGCCCGCGCCCCACCGTGACCAGCCCGGACGCGCCCTCCCGCGCCGCGCTCAAGGCGCAGGAGCTCGCCCAGGTCCGAGCCAGCCGCGCCGAGGCCAAGGCCGCCAAGAAGCAAGCCGCCGAAGACGCGGCCGAAGAGACCCGCCTGGCCGAGGAAGCCGCGATCGCCGCCGCCCTCGAGATCAAGCGCGGCGAGCGCAAGGAGCGCAAGGCCCTCACCAAGGCCGAGGCGAAGGCGAAACGTGACGCGCGTTACGCCGCCCGAAAGGCCCGCCAGTAGCGCCGCGGCGCCACGCACAACCCACGCTAGCAGCTTCATCGCCACGCTCAGCTAACCTATGGTCGCGCCGAATCGTCGGCGGACCGCAGGGGGCGATCCTGGACATGTGGTTGCTTCGCGCAGTGCTGATCGCCCTCGCCCTGCTGGGCCTCGCGATCGCCATCGCGCCCGAGCCTCCCGCCCGGCCCATGCATGGCATGGAGACGCACGTCCTGGTCGGAACGCCGGAGAAGGTGTCCCTGGCCGGCGCGGCGGATCTCGACGGCGCGCTGCGGGCCGGAACGCCCCGTGACTCGATCCTCTACCGCTCGGCCTCGCCCACGGGCGCGCGGCCGCTGGCCCTCGAAATGGGGCCCCTGGAGCCGGCCGACTATGTCGGTGTGACCTATCAGGGTGCCGTCCGCGAGTACGAGACGCGCAACGCCCTCTATCTGCGCTGCTCCGCCCACGATCAGATCAAGCCCATCTCCGGCGGCGCCACCGAAGGCACCTATACGGAGTCGATCGTCCCGCTGGGCTCCAGCTGGTGCCGCGACGGGCAGGTCTTCCTACGCCTGGTCGGGACCTCGGACTTCCGCAACATCGGCGTGGCGCCGCCCTATGCGGTCTCGGCGCTCAGCCACCTCAAACAGTCCTATCTCGGTTTCGCCGGCTATTTCCTCGTAGCTTTCGCCGCCGTCTTCGCCGCGTTCTTCGCGGGCGGCTTGGCGGCCAGGGCCTCGCGCAGCGGACTCGATCCGACGCTCGCCGGCTTACTGGGCGTGGCGGCCTCGTCGCTGACCCTCTTCTACCTCTATGCGTGGACGCCGGCGCCCCCGCGTGCGGCCCTCCCGCTGATCGCCGCCCTCTTCGCCGGATGCGCCGGGACATGCTGGAAGGCGCCGGACCTCGCCAGGTCGGTCTGGCGGGCCCAGCGTGGGCCGGCCTACGCCTGGTTCCTGACGGCTTTCGTCGTCTTCACCGTCCTGCACCTGGGCGCCACCGGATCTGGGGTCTGGGAGCCAGCCCGCCGCTTCGCCCCCGCGGTCTGGTCCTCCGACCACCTGCTGCCCGGCATGTTCGCCGAAGCCGTGCGGCTCGGAACCCATCCGCTGCAGACCGTCCCTGGCCAATGGTCGCTCAGCGACCGACCGCCGCTGATGGCCGGCGGCTACCTGCTGTTCGCCGACATCTTCGCGCTGCTGCAGACCAACAACGACGGCGCGCACCTGCAGGCGGCCGCGCTTGGGATCGGCGGGATCACGCTCTCGGCCCTGTGGGCGGCGGCGCTCTACTGGGCCGTGCGCCGCGCGGCCAAGCTGCCGCCGGCGGTGGCGGCCATGGGCGTCGTGCTCGTCGCCCTCACCCCCTTCGCCCTCCTCAACACCGGCTACACCTGGCCCAAGCTGATGGGCGCGGCGTTCAGCGTCGCGGCGGCCGCCTACGCCTTCCGGCTGCGCCCCCCGCCCCGCCCCTCCGTCGGCGAGACGACCACCTTCGGCGCCCTCGCCGCCTTCGCCATGCTCTGCCACGCGGCCTCGTCGTTCTTCCTCGCTCCCATGGCGCTCGTCTACTTCGTCAGCCGGCTCTGGCGTTCGCCCAAGGCGCTCTTCGCCGGCGCGGCCGTGGGGCTCGCCCTGCTGGCGACGTGGTCGGCCTACAAGGCCACCGCCCTCCCCAGCCAGGACCCGCTCCTCGCCTACGCCCTGACCGGCGACCTGCAGCTCGAGCCCAGCCAGTCCCTGCCCGAACGCCTCTTGGCGAGATACCAGGGCCACACCGCGCTCGAATGGCTCCAGACCAAGGCCGAGATCGCCGCCTACCTCTTCACGCCCCACCCGCCGCAGGGGCCCGAGCCCCTGGCCCGTCCCCTTCCTCCCGCCGCAGACAGCGACGGCCTCGGACTGCTGCGACGTTGGGACTTCTACACGCTCAGCGCCGGCAACCTCTCGCTGCTCCTGCTGGGCGCCCTGGCGATCTGGAGCCTTCTGCGCCCAAGAGCCGGCCGCACGCCCCAGGCGGCGATGGCCGGCCGCCTGCTCGCCTCTTTCGCCGGATGCTACGCGCTCTTCGTGGGCGTGACCTTCCTCGCCCTATTCGTTCACCAGTTCAGCTACGACGCCGTCTTGGCGCTCGCCTTGGCGGGCCTGGTTGCCACGGGGGCCGCGCCCTGGGGCCGCAAGGCGCTCCTGGCGCTCGCCGCCGCCACGGGGCTCTACACGGCGATCGTCTGGATCGCCGCGCCGATGAGCGGCCTGATCGCCCTCGACCTCGCCGCCATCGGAACGCTGGCCCTGGTCGGCCTGGCGGCGATCCTCGCCTGGCGCGGCCGCGGCGCCGTCTCTCCTGCGCGCAGCGGCCTTCTCGGACTTGGTCTCGCCGCCATTCTCGGCGGCTGTCTTGCCCTGCGCCCAGGGGCAGCCGTTCGCGAGCTGAGCGCGCCCGACCTCGCCTACATGTCCAAGCTCGCCGCCGCGCCGGCCGCCGATCAGAGCCGCTGCCTGGGCAATCTCGACGGCGTAGCCGAGCGCAAGCCCGGCGGCTGGCAGGTCTTCGGCTGGGCCTGGGACGTGGCCGCCGGCGCTCCCGTGAGCTCCGTCTCGCTGCTCGACGACGGCCTGCTGCTGGGCGCGGCCCAAACCGGCCAGCCCCGCCCCGACGTTCCCGCCGCGCTGCCGCAGGTGACCGCCCCGACCGTCGGCTGGCGTCTCGACGTCGAAAGGCGCCCACTGCGGCCCCAGGTCGTGGTCACCCTCGCCGACGGCTCGACCTGCGCCCTGTGAGCCTCCCCCTTGAGCGGGCCATTGCGCCGAGGGCGGCTTTTGGGATACTCACGTTCTACGCGTAAGGCGCGCGTCCGGTCCGCGGAAAGGGCTTCAAGCCCGCCCTGAACTTGAGCTTACGACCTGCCCTTCTTTCTGCCCGGCATGCGGACCTCGGGCTCCTTGAAAGGAGGACGACCGTGCCCAACGCACTTCACCCCAATCCCGATCTTCGTCACCTTCGCGACCTGGCGCGGGCGCTCCAGCGCGATTGCCGCGCGGGCGACCCGTCAGCCCAGTCCCGTTTCTTGTCCGTCTTCCCCGACGCCGATGCGACCCAGGCGGCCCTCTCGAAGGCGCTGACCGTGGTGGCGAGGGAACACGGCTTTCCCAGCTGGCCGAAGCTGAAGGCTGAGGTCGAGGCCAGGCGATCGGCCCGGGCAGGCGATCCGCCGCGCGGCAGGAAGATCTATGAGGGCAAGGCCAAGATCCTCTTGGAAGGCCCCGAGCCCGGCGCCCTCATCCAGTATTTCAAGGACGATGCGACCGCCTTCGACGCCCAGAAGCGCGCGGTGCTGCAAGGCAAGGGCGTCATCAACAACCGGATCAGCGAGTTCGTGATGACGCGGCTGAACGCCATCGGCGTGCGGAACCACTTCATCGCGCGGCTCGGTCCGCGCGAACAGCTGGTCAAGGCGGTCGAGATCATCCCGCTGGAGGTCGTCTGCCGCAACATCGCCGCCGGCTCTCTCTCGCAACGTTTCGGCCTGCCCGAGGGCCAGCCTCTGCCGCGTGCCATCGTCGAGTTCTACCTGAAGGACGACGGGCTTCGCGACCCGCCCGCGGCCGAGGAGCACATCGCCGCCTTCAACTGGGCCTCGGCTCAGGAGATCGAAGAGATCGTCGCCCTCACCCGCAAGATCAACGACGAACTGCGGGGCCTGTTCGGCGCGGTCGGCATCACCCTGGTGGACTTCAAGCTGGAGTTCGGACGCGTGCGGGACGGTGAGGTCACCCACATCGTCTTGGCCGACGAGATCAGTCCCGACAGCTGCCGACTCTGGGACAGCTCCACCAACGAGAAGCTGGACAAGGACCGCTTCCGCCGCGACCTCGGCGGCGTGGTCGAAGGCTACACGGAGGTCGCCCGCCGGCTCGGCGTCATGCCCTAACCGTTCTCCCGGATCAAAAGCGCGCCCTGACCGGTAAGCTCCGCCTCCGCATCCGATTACGGAAACGAAAGAAGAGGAACAGCTGCCTTGCCGATGAAGAAAGGGCCATTTGCGAGCAGTCCCGAGGCCTATCTGGGCGAGCTCACCGGATGGCGGCGCCGATGCGTCGAAGACCTGAGATCGGCCGTGCTCGGCGCCGCCGCTTTCGACGAGGTGATCAAGTGGGGTCACCTCGTCTACTTCGCCAGTGGACCGGCCGTTCTGATCCGCGCCGAGGACACCCGCGTGCTGTTCGGTCTCTGGCGCGGACAGCGGCTGCTGGGCCTCGAACCAAGGCTCCGTCCAGGCGGCAAGTACGAGATGGCCACCCTCGTTCTCACCGAGGGCGACATCCTTTCGCCCGAAACCGCCGCCGCGCTGGCCGCCAAGGCCGCCCAGTTGAACGCCGAACTGGGCGACCCGACCAGGCAGACGCGCGCTGAGGTTCCACGCCAGAGGCGTGCGTCGCTCCGGACCTTCCTTACGACCGCTGCGGGTGGACCTGGGACTCACCGCGAAGGAAAGAGGCCGCTCCGTCCCGCCGCCTTCCCGGCTGACTGGATTGGATCCAAAGCGCCGGTCAGGCTGTCTTCTGGGCGCGCCGATGACACAAGGCGGCCGCGACCATCAATCCTCCTACAAGCGAAACGTGTTCGAGAACGACATAGAACTCGAAAGTGCGCTGCGGCTCGGGCATTCGCCAAAACGGGTGCGCAATCGGAACTGTGAGGACTAAGAACACAGCCAAGGCCCCGGCGCCCAACCATGCCTGCCGGTTGAAGACGATAAGTGCTGACCCGCCCAGTTGAACCGCGGTCACAGCGACGGCGTAAAGCTCAGGCGGCGCAAGACCAACGCCTCGCATCGAGGCGACCTTCTCAGGAAAGTCTAGGACGCCAGCCAGTCCAGCGCTCCAGAACACGAAAGTCAGAACGACGCGCGCGAGCACCGCAAACCAGTTCGACGCCAGAAGGCCAGCCAAGGCGGAAGGCATAGGACGCATCTCCAAGCACAGGTCGTACGGAGCCTCTCCCCGACGACGCAGGGGTTAGGCGCTGTGGCTGGGACGAAGCCGAGGTCACCGGCTGCGGGAGACACCACGCTGCTACTCATTTTTCGCGCGACGCGTCCTTAGCTCGGCTCAGGGATCCAGGTGGATTGGACAGGATGTCCTACGGCGGCGGCGGACGCGGTCCTGCTCGCCACGTCCGCAACCGATTGAAGCCCGCCATCGCCGCCAGGAGCGCTCGCGCTCGAACCGGCGCCTTGGCCTAAGCGGTGCGTGACCTCAATACGGCCACCGCCTGCATCGGCGGCGTCTGTCGTCCGGGCACGATCTCCAGCACCTCGAAGTGCGGCGCGGCCATCTCGATGAAATGCTTCCTCGTCAGCCATGACGACAGATAGTTGGAACCCTCAAGGGCGTCGTTCAGGACCACGAACGCCTGCTCGCCGAGCTGCTGCGCGACGCCTGGCGGCCCCCATGCGGCCGCGTAGTCTTCATCATGGAAGGTGAGCAAGGCCAGGCCGCCCGGGCGGAGCACCCGACGGATTTCCTTGAACCAACCGGACACGGCCGCTTCCCGCAAATGGGTCAGGACCGAGTAGGCGTAGACCAGGTCGATGGATCCCGCCGGGAGGGGCGACGGCGGGCGAAGCTCGTTCTTCAGATAGCGGCCCGGGAGGTGCGCCCCCGACCACTCGACCAGTCGCCTGTTGATGTCCGATCCGGTGAAGCTGCCTCCGGCGGCTATGGCTTCCGGAGCGATCCAACGCGCGATCCGGCCGCATCCGCATCCCAGATCCCAGACGTCCGTCGGCCTGCCGATGTCAACCCCGTGGCGCTGAGCAAGCTCGCGGAACGTCCGGGCGTGCTCTTGCCCGCCCTCCGAAAACCAACGTGCGTCGGTGGTTCCGCCGACCAGCACCAGAAGCTCCGGCGGGGGCATTGGCCGGCCATCCTCGTGCGGCGCGGCAGGGGCTCTCGACAGGCGCTGCTCTTGGCGCCGGTGCAGGATCCCGATGAGCCCACTCACCTCGAGGGCTCGTTGTACGTGTGGGCGCAGGCGCTGTCTCACGGACGGCGGGAGTAATTTCGTGTGTAGCCCCACGCCAGCGCCCCTTCCATCGCCGGTCCGCCGCCGACATGACGGACGACACCTGCTGTTGGCCTAGCCGCGGGAAGGCCCCCGACGCAACGCTTAGTTGCGACGCGACCGTCATGCCGCCAAACCGTCCGGCGCGTCCGGACAGCCTGGCGGCGCCGTTGATGTCGCTTACCCCCTCCTCAGGACGCCGGCTGCGCCTCGGGAGACATCAGCGCGTTGTCGATCTCGTCGGCGCGCTGGGCCGCGGGGCGCTGCAGATGCCGCTCCACATAGGTCTCGAAGGCCGGACGCTTTTCGATCGCGCCGAAGTTCATCCCCCAGGACAGGTGGGAGGCGAGATAGAGATCGGCGGCCGTGAACCCGTCTCCCACCAGATAGGGGCGGTCCTTGACCGCCGCCTCGACGGCGTCCAGCACGTCCTCGATGCAGCCGAAACCCAGCGACCTGCGCTGCTCGATCGTCGGTTCCAGGTTCATCATCTTGGCGCCCACGGCCTGCTCGATCGGGCCGGAGCCGAAGAACAGCCAGCGATAATAGGGACCGCGCAGGCGACTGTGCGCCGGCGGCGCGAGCCCCGCCTCCGGAAAGACATCGGCCAGGTATGCGCAGATGGCGGCGCATTCGGTGACGACCACGCCGTCGTGCACGATGGCCGGGACCTTCCCCATGGGATTGATGGCGAGGTACTCGGCCGCCTTCGCGTCTCCCGTCTCCCAGCGAAGGACTTTGGTCTCATAGGGCTGGCCGACTTCCTCGAGCATCCAGCGGATGATGCGGCCGCGCGACATGGGGTTGGTGTAGAAGACAAGGTCGGACATGGGTCGGCTCCAGTTGGTGGCCACAACATATCCGGAGCCTGCTGCCAGGATTTGGCAACAGCCGTTCTCGGCCGAGGGCTCGTCACCGGCGCGAAATCGTCATGCCCCTCGAGCGACCTCGCCCAACCTCTCGCACTGACGCTCAGGACCGCTCTCGCCCGCTTGCGGACGTTGGAGCGGTGGGGCCAAGATCGCTCAATGGAAGGCCCCCTGGATATGGTCAGACGACGCTATGCCGAAGCCGTCGGCAAGGCGGCGAACGTGACGTACCGGCCTATCGTGGACGCCTTCGCTGCGGTTCCGCGCGAACGTTTCCTCTTCCCCGGCCCTTGGCGCCTGCCTCTGCCGGCGAGCGGGGCCCTGGAAGACACGCCCGATGCCGACCCTCGTCACGTCTATGTCGACCGGCTGATTGCGCTCGACGCCTCGAAGAACCTCAACAATGGCGTTCCGAGCTTTTGGGCCAGCGTTTTCGAACATGTCAGGTCAGCCGCCGGCGAGCGCGCCATCCACGCGGGCGCCGGGACGGGATATTACACCGCCATCCTCGCCCACCTTGTAGGTCAATCGGGGGCCGTTCTAGGCATCGAGTTCGAGCCGCATCTTGCCGCGCACGCCGCTCAGGCGTTCGCAGGCCACCGAATGTGGAAGTGCTCCAGGGGGATGCTCTCAGCCTTGCCCGCGGGAACGCCGACGTGATCGTAGCGAGCGCCGGCTTAGACGCCATTCCGCTTCCATGGGTGCATCTGCTCAACGATGGCGGCCGGTTGCTTATCCCGCTCACCGCCCCATCCGCCCAGTTCGGGGAACGCATCGGCGGCGGCGCCATGTTGCTCATACGGCGGACGGGACGTGCGTACGCGGCCCGATTCGTCGGCGGCACATTCATCTATCATTTCATGGGCGCGCGCTCGGCCCTGTCCAGCGAGCGCCTGGCCCTGGCCTTTGCTGGCTCGACCCCGTCGTCCGACGTCCGCTCGCTGCTGTTGGGCGATCGACCGGACGAAACGGCCTGGCTGGTGGGTGACGGTTGGTGGCTTTCGACAAGCTCGCCCAGAGCCGTGGCCTAGGTGTTTAGTCCCGAGGTCAAGTGGACGGGATCGTGGATGAAGCGCTCCGGCTCGTCAGCCCAGGCCTTGCAGATGGCTTCGTAAGGTGTGAGGCCGCGTAGGGTTTTAAGCCGCCTGGCGAAATTGTAGGCGTCCAGGAAGGCGGCGAGATGATCCTCGAGCTGCTGGTGGGTCTCGTAGTGGTATCGCCGAACGGTGGCCTCCTTGAGAGTGCGGTTCATCCGCTCGACCTGGCCGTTGGTCCATGGATGGTTGGGCTTGGTAAGGCGGTGTTCAATGCCCAGCTCGTGGCACGCTCGGTCGAATGGATGGCCGCGCCACATAGCCGTCGGGCCGGTGCGGTTCTTCGGCAGGTCGGCGAACTGGATGCCGTTGTCCGTCAGCACGGTGTGAATCTGATAGGGGACCGCCGCGACGAGTTCTTCCAGAAACGCTCTGGCGGCCATGCCGGTGGCGCGCTTCACCAGTCGAGCGAACGCATACTTCGAGGTCCGGTCCACGGCGACGAAGAGGTGCAGCTTGCCCTCCTTGGTACGCACCTCAGCGATGTCGATATGGAAGTAGCCGAGGGGGTAGCGCTTGAAGGCCCTCTTCGAGGTCTTGTCGCCCTCGATCTGCGGCAACCGGCTGATGCCGTGACGCTGGAAGCACCGGTGCAGGGCTGACCGGGTAAGGTGCGGGATCGTCGCCTGGAGTGTGTACAGGCAGTCGTCCAGCGGCAACAGCGTGTGCTTGCGGAAGGCGACCGCCATCGCCTCCTCCTCAGCCGTCAATACGGTCGAACGCGGCGCCTTTGGGCCCATCGGCGCGTCGTGGAGGAAACTCCGCTTCCTCCACTTGGCGACGGTCTTGCGGTTCAAGCCGTATCGGGCGGCGAGTTCTTTGAGCGGAGCCTTCGATCGCTGTATCGCAGCTCGGATGGCGCGCGTGGTCGTGGCGCTGCCGTGGAGTACTTGGCCCATAGCTCCTCCCGGTGTGAACACTCAGCTAAGCTGAGTCCCCCACACATCGGGACCAGACACCTAGGCCAGGCCTACCGCGCCTTGAGCTCCGCGGCCTTCTCCTGCAGGGCCTCCGCCGCCTTCTGGCGCTCGATCACCCGCCACTTGGCGACGTTCTTCAGGTGCTCTTCGTAGGTGGCCGCAAAGACGTGGCCGCCCGAGCCGTCGGCGACGAAGAAGAGATAGTCGGTCTTCGGCGGGTCCAGGGTCGCAGCCAGGGCCGCCCGGCCCGGATTTGCGATCGGCGTCGGCGGCAGGCCGGGGATCTGGTAGGTGTTGTAGGGATTGGGCGCGGCCATTTCCGAGGCGCGCAGTCCCCGGCCCAGCGGCTTTCCGCCGTTCAGGCCGTAGATGATCGTCGGATCGCTCTCCAGCCGCATGTTCTGGCGCAGCCGATTGACGAAGACCGAGGCGACCAGCGGCCGTTCGGCGGCGATGCCGGTCTCCTTCTCGACGACCGAGGCGAGGATCACCGCCTCTTCCGGCGTCTTGAACGGCAGGCCCGGTTGCCGCTTCTCCCAGAGCAGGGTCAGCAGGTCGTCGCGCGCGTCCATCATCCGCTTGAGCACCGCCGCCCGGTCCTCGCCGCGCTCGTACTGATAGGTTTCCGGCAAGATCGCGCCCTCGGGCGGCGATGGCGCAGCGCCCGTGAGGTCGGGCCGCGCGGCCAGCAAGGCCACCGCGGCCTCCGAGGTCATGCCCTCGGGAATGGTGATCTGGTGGATGACGATCCGGCCCTCGCGGATATCGCGCAGGATCGAGGCCATCGAGGCCCGGCTCTTGAACTCGTATTCGCCCGCCTTCAGCGACTTGGTCGCGCCGGTCAGCTGGGCGGCGGCCGCGAACAGCGCCTTGGAGCGGATCGCCCCCGAGCGCTCGAGGGTCGAGGCGATCTCCGACAGCCCCGCCCCTTTGCGGAGCATGACGTTACGCGGCGCGCCGCCGTCCGTGGCCGGTCCTGGTCCCTGATAGGCCCAAAGCCCGCCGGCCAGAGCCAGGACGAACACCACCCCCAGGGTGGCTGCGGCGCTTCCCAGGATGATGCGCAGGCGGCGCAAGGGCGTCAGGCCGCCGGCGCTCCGTCGGCGGACCTTTCGTTTCGCTGTCGATTTGCGCGGCCGGCGGCTCACGAGACCTTCTTGAACACCACCGAGGCGTTGGTGCCGCCGAAGCCGAAGCTGTTGGAGAGGGCCACGTCGATCTTCATCGGCTTGGCCTTGTGCGGCACGAGGTCGATCTCGGTCTCCACCGAGGGATTGTCCAGGTTGATGGTCGGCGGCGCGATCTGGTCGCGGATGGCCAGGACCGTGAACGCCGATTCGATCGCGCCCGCCGCGCCCAGCAGGTGGCCCGTCGCCGACTTGGTCGAGGACATGGTCAGGTCCTTGGCCGCGTTGCCCAGCAGGCGGGTGACCGCGCCCAGTTCGATCTCGTCGCCCAGCGGGGTCGAGGTCCCGTGCGCGTTCACATAGTCAATGTCGGCCGGGCTGATATCGGCGTCCTTGATCGCCGCCCGCATGGCCCGGAAGCCGCCGTCGCCGTCCTCGGCCGGCGCGGTGATGTGATAGGCGTCGCCCGCCAGGCCGTAGCCGGCCACCTCGGCGTAGATCTTGGCGCCACGCGCCTTGGCGTGTTCGTACTCTTCCAGCACCAGGACGCCCGCGCCCTCGCCCATGACGAAGCCGTCGCGGTCCTTGTCATAGGGGCGGCTGGCCTTTTCCGGGGCGTCGTTGAAGTCCGTCGACATGGCGCGACAGGCGATGAAGCCGGCGATGCCGACCGGGCAGATGGCCGCTTCGGCGCCGCCGGCGATCATCACGTCGGCGTCGCCGTACTTGATCAGCCGGGCCGCATCGCCGATGGCGTGGGCGCCGGTGGCGCAGGCGGTGACCACCGAGTGGTTCGGGCCCTTGAAGCCGTAGCGGATGGAGACCTGGCCCGAAGCCAGGTTGATCAGGGCCGAGGGGATGAAGAACGGGCTGACGCGCCGCGGGCCCTTCTCGAAGAGCTCGACGCTGGTCTTCTCGATGGTGGCCAGGCCCCCGATGCCCGAGCCGATGATGACGCCGGTGCGCTCGCGCGCCTCCTCGTCCTCGGGCGTCCAGCCGGCGTCCTTCACCGCTTCGTCGGCGGCGGCGATGGCGTAGAGGATGAAATCGTCGACTCGGCGCTGTTCCTTGGGCGGCAGGGTGTCGTCGGGATTAAACGACCCCGGGACGTCGGCGCCGCCCCCGCCGCGGCCGTCGACCCGCGGCACCTCGCAGGCCACCTGGCAGGCATAGTCCGTCGGATCGAAGGTGGTGATCCGGCCGGCTCCCGACTTGCCCTCGAGCAGGGCCTTCCAGGTGATCTCGGTTCCCTGGCCCAGCGGGGTGATCAAGCCGATCCCGGTGACGACGACACGACGCATGCGCTGCCTCCAAACGCAGACCGCCGCGCGCTCCCCCGGAGCCTCGCGGCGGTCAAATAGTCAATGAATTCCGTGGGTTAGCCTTAGGCGCCCAGGCGCTCACCGATGAACTTCACCGCATCGCCGACGGTCTGGATGTGTTCGGCGGCGTCGTCGGGGATCTCGATGTCGAACTCCTCTTCGAAGGCCATGACCAGTTCGACGTTGTCGAGGCTGTCGGCGCCCAGGTCGTCGATGAAGCTGGCCTTCTCGGTCACCTTCTCCGGGTCGGCGTCCAGGTGTTCGATGACGATCTTGCGCACGCGCTCGAGGATGTCGGACATTCGCTTAAGTCCCTTTGTTTCGCTAAATCCATCCGCGACGGTCGACGGGATGTCAACTGCCACGGACTAACGGTCAGAGACCTTCGCCTCGCCGGTTCGGGCGGCGACGTAGCATGTTCGCCACAGCCGCGCCAGCGGGCTCAGATCATGGCCATGCCGCCATTCACATGAAGCGTCTGGCCGGTCATGTAGCCCGCCTCTTCGCTCGCCAGATAGACGCACGCGGCGGCCACGTCGTTCCCTGATCCGAGCCGTCCCGCGGGGATGGTGCCCAGGATCTGGGCCTTCTGCTGCTCGTTCAGGGCGTCGGTCATCGGGCTCTCGATGAAGCCGGGCGCCACGCAGTTGACGGTGATGCCGCGGGTGGCGACCTCCTGGGCCAGCGCCTTGGAGAAGCCGATCATCCCGGCCTTGGAGGCGGCGTAGTTCGCCTGGCCCGGATTGCCCATCACGCCGACCACCGAGGTGATGCCGATGATTCGCCCCCAGCGTCGCTTCATCATGCCGCGGAGCGCGGCCCGGCTCAGCCGGAAGTAGCTCTCGAGATTGACCTTCAGGACCGCTTCCCAGTCCTCGTCCTTCATCCGCATCAGCAGCCCATCGCGGGTGATGCCGGCGTTGGCGACCAGGATGTCGATGGGATTGGCGGCCGCCTCTTCGGCGCGGCCGATCAGGCTGTCCACCGACTCGGGCTCCGAGAGGTTCGCCGGAACTGCTGAGGTGCGCGCGCCCAGGGTCTGCGCCAGGTCCTCCAGCACCGCCTCGCGGGTGCCCGAGAGCACCACGTGCGCGCCGGCCGCGTGCAGGGCCTTGGCGATCTCCCCGCCGATGCCGCCGGTGGCGCCGGTCACCAGGGCGGTCTTTCCAGTCAGATCGAACATGTCAGAACCCCTTGGCGAAGGCTTCGAGATCGGCGGGCGTGTTGAGCGGGATCGCCTCGGCGTCGGGCGCGATGCGCTTGGCCATGCCCGACAGCACCTTGCCCGCGCCGGCCTCGGCGAAGCGGGTCACGCCGCCCTCGCCCGCCAGCCACAGCATGCTCTCGCGCCAGCGCACCCGGCCGGTCACCTGCTCCACCAGCAGTCGGCGGATCTCTTCCGGATCGAGGGTCGGCCGCGCCGTGACGTTGGCGACCAGCGGCGCGCGCGGCGCGATGATCGTCGCGCTCGCCAGGGCCTGGGCCATCTCGTCAGCGGCCGGCTGCATCAACGGGCAGTGGAAGGGCGCGGAGACGTTCAGGGGAATGGCGCGCGCGCCCAGTTCCTTGGCCTTCTCGATGGCCAGGTCCACGGCGGCCTTGTCGCCGGAGATCACCACATTGCCCGCGTTGTTGTCGTTGGCGACCACGCAGACGCCGGCGGCCGAGCCGGCCTCCGCCGCCGCTTCGGCCAGCGCCACGTCGCTCTTGGGTCCGATCAGCGAAGCCATCGCTCCAGCGCCCACCGGCACGGCGCGCTGCATCGCCTGCCCGCGCAGCTTCAGCAGCCGGGCGGTGTCGGCCAGGCTGATGGCGCCCGCAGCGGCCAGGGCCGAGTACTCGCCCAGCGAATGGCCCGCGACGAAGGCCGCTTTCTCGATCCCGACGCCGAATTCCTTCTCCAGGGTCCGAGTGACCGCCAGCGAGACCGCCATCAGCGCCGGCTGGGCGTTCTCCGTCAGGGTCAGGTCGCCTTCCGGCCCCTCGCGCATCAGCGTCGAGAGCTTCTGGCCGAGCGCGTCATCGACCTCCTGGAACACCTCACGGGCCGTGCCGAACGCGTCGGCGAGGTCGGCGCCCATGCCGACAGCCTGGCTGCCCTGGCCAGGAAAGATGAAGGCGAGGCTCATTGGCGCGTCTCCGCACTTACGATTCAGAGCCGGGAGGGTTAGGGGATATGCCAAGCCCCGGCAAGGCGGCGATCAAAAGGGAGGACGCCGATGCGCGCTGTGATCCGGCGTAACAAGCAGCTCGTCTGCGACGATATCGAGGACCTGAAGCCCGACCAGGGCCAGGTGCTGGTGCGAACCCTGGCCTGCGGCATCTGCGGCTCGGACCTGCACGCTCTCCATCACATGGAGCACATGATCGACCTGACGCGGCGGGCCGGCGGCCTCTCCAACGACTTCGATCCGACGGCGGACACCGTCTTCGGCCACGAGTTCTGCGCCGAAGTGCTGGAGCACGGCCCGGGAACGACGGGCGCCCTGAAGGCCGGTGCTCGGGTGGTGTCGATTCCCGCGACCCTGACGCCGGCCGGCGGGGTGGAGATGCTCGGCTTCTCCAATCGTCTGCCTGGCGGCTTCGCAGAGCGGATGATCCTCTCAGAGGCCCTGCTCCTGCCTGTTCCAAATGGCCTTCCGACCGAGAAGGCGGCCTTGACCGAGCCGTTCGCCGTCGGCGCTCACGCGGTGGCCAAGGCGCGTCTCGAGCCTGACAGCGTGGCTCTGGTCGTCGGCTGCGGGCCTGTCGGCCTGGCCGTCATCGCCGGCCTGAAGGCGCGCGGGCATGGGCCCGTGATCGCCGCCGACTATTCCCCGAGACGCCGCAAGGCGGCCGAGATGCTCGGCGCCGACGTCGTCGTCGACCCCGCCGTCGAAAGCCCTCACGCCCGTTGGGAGGGCTTTGGCGTGCCCACCGCTCGCGCCGCCCAGAACATGGCCCGCATGATGGGCAAGACCTTCGGACGACCGGTCGTCTTCGAATGCGTCGGCTCTCCGGGCGTGCTCCAGAGCCTCATCGAGGCTTCTCCCGCCGGCGCCCAGATCGTCGTGGCCGGGGTCTGCATGGAGACTGATCGCATCGAGCCTGCCATCGCCATCACCAAGGAGATCGAGCTCACCTTCGTCTTCGGCTACACGCCCGAGGAGTTTGCGGCCACCTTGCACGACATCGCCGAAGGCCGCATCGACGTGGAAGGGGTCGTCACCGGCAAGGTCGGCCTCGACAGCGTGGCCCAGGCCTTCAGGGATCTCGGCGATCCGGAGGCGCACGTGAAGATCCTGGTCGAGCCCTAGAGCTGCATGGGCTCGGCGTAACCCGTGAGTTCCAGATAGCCGCGCCCTCCCTTGGTGGAGACGGCCCCTTCCCAGTAGATGGGTCCGCCCGAGGCGCGGCTGTCGAGTTCCTGGTCATCGAATAGGGGCTTGAGCCGCCAGCGCCGTTCTCCTCCGGGCAACCGCGCCACCAGCGTCCGCTCGACGGGATAGACCGCGCCAGTGCGCGGCGAACGCCAGCGCCGTTCAACGGAAAGCTGAACGTCGGCGGGCGAGAAGACAGTGAGCACGCCATCCGGGCTACGGTGAGACCCGCCCGCCCATAGGGCCCGCCCCTGCGCGTCACGCACCTGGAAGGCCATGATCGCACCGCCGTCGTCGAGATTGAGCCCGACCCAGTCCCAGCCGACCGCCTGCGGATCGAGCAGGGTCGAAGACCACTCGCGGTCCAACCAGGCCTCGCCGACGACAGCCTGACGCTTGCCGTTCCGCCCAACCTCGCCCGAAACCTTCAGATGCGGGATGCTGTAGTAGTAGCTCGCCTGCTGCGGCTCTGGCCCCTTACGACTGTAGCCCCGCTCCCCCTGAGCGATGGGCGCCTGCGATGGAGCGAAGGCGAGGCTGAGGTCGAAGTCCTCTCCCCCGGCCAAGGCCGAGATCCGCCCATCCGCGAGCCTCTCCAGGCGCCAGTCATCGATGACCACCTTCATGTCCTTAGTCGCAGCTTGCGCAAGGCCGAACCCCTGGCGGGCGATCCGCTGCCCGTGGAGGAGCTTTCCGAGCTTGGGATCGGAGAGCGCCGCGTGAGCGAAGAGGATCTGCCTGGGCGCGAAGGCGCTTGGATTGGCGTCCCCGACCCCGGAGCGGGACCGGAAGAAGGTGATCTGGAAGCCGAGCGGCTCGCCGTCCCGCGTCCTCAGCCATCCGGTGAGATACCACCACTCGGTCCGAAACCCGGGATGTGCGCCATGGTCCCGCGGAAAGCTGAGGCTCGTCCCGGGCACGACCGGCGCAAAGCCGGGCGTTTGCGCCACCACCGGCGCAAGGCTCGCAAGCAGCATGGCCGCGGCGGCGAGGACGGCGCGCATCACCAGTCCTCCCGAACCGCACGTACGGCGTCGAACGAAACCGCCCGACGCCCGGCCGCCAGCGCCGTTCCTGCCGCTGACGCCACGAGCGCCGCCATTACGCCCGCCAGCAGCAGAACCGGCAGTCGCGTCTCCATCGTCCAGTGGAAGGACTGCGGATTGACCACATGGATCAACACCTGCCCCATCGCGAGCCCCAGGGTCAGGCCCGCCACGCCGCCGATCAGCCCAAGCAGCACGCCCTCGGTCGCCAGCATGGCGAGGATCTGGCCGCGCGTGACGCCTAGGTGCCTCAGCATTCCGAACTCCTTGGTGCGGGCCAAGGTCTGAGCCGACACCGTGGCCGCGACGCCGGCGAGGCCGACGATGATGGCGATACCCTCCAGTCCGTAAGTGACCGCGAAACTGCGATCGAAGATGCGAAGCGCCATGTCTCGGAGAGCTCGAGGCTGCGCCACCGTCATCCTCGCCGCGAGATCGGGGTCGAGCGCCGCTCGCAACGACTTTTCGGCCTCTGCCGGGCTCACGCCCGGTCGAAGGATTACGGAGGCCTCGCCGCGTGCCGCATCGCCCGTGAGGCGCGTGTAGTCATGCCCGTCGAGCGTGACCGCGCCGTGCTGCCGGGCATAGTCCCGCCAGACTCCCGCGACCAAGAACCTGGGCGGGCTGTGCGGCTCGCCCAGGGGTAACTCGATGCGCTGGCCGACGCGCCAGCTATAGAGCCAGCTGGCCGGCTCGGAGACATAGACGGGAACGCTTCCTGGAGGCGGCGACAAGATTTGGCCGATCATGGGCGGCGCGCCCCTGCCCTGTCCCCCATCTGGCCGCGCGATGAGCGCGATGGGCGGCTTGTCCGACGCTAGCTGCAGCGAAACGGTCCGCATGAAATAGACGTGCTCGACGCCCGGAAGGCCGGCCAGCGCCGCTTGGTCCGTCGGACTAAACCCGCCCTCGGCGCCGACTCCTTCGACGCGAAGATAGAGGTCGGCCGGAAGGATCTGGTCGAGCCATTCCGCGACCGAGCCGCGAAAGCTCGTGACCATCACCGCCATGGCGACCATCAGGCTGGTGCTCGCGACCACTCCGCACAGGGCGACGGCCGCCTGCGAGGGCGCCCCCCACAAGCGTTTGACGGCGAGGTCTGGTCCCACTGGGCCGTTCACGTGACGATGCAAAGGCGCAAGCAGGGTCCGTGCGAGCCATGGGGTGCCAGCGACGCCGCCGGCTAACATTAGGGCCATCGAGAGATAGCCAAACAGCGGCACATCCCAGACTGGCGGCGCGAGCGCGGCCAGACCGCCCGCGGCGAGAAGGACGAGCGCGGGCCAAATGGGCGGCGAGCGTCGCGGGTCGATCCGGTCGCCCAAGTTCTTCAACGCCACGGCAGGCTGGGCGTCCGCTGCTTCCCTGGCCGGAACCAAGCTGCCCAATACGGCGGTGATCATGCCCAGGCCGAAGAAGACGAACATCGCTGCAGGATCGACGACGAGTTCGGGCTGCGCGTCACCGAAGTAGCCGCCTCCCAGATCGCCTCCCAAAAGGCGCAGAGCCAGGACCGCGAGCCCGAGGCCAAGCCCAAGTCCGACAGCGCCGCCGACCACGCCGACGGTCAGCCCCTCGACCAGCACCTGTCGCAGAAGACCCTTCCTGCGCGCGCCCAACACCCGAAGCAGCGCGAATTGCGGCCTGCGGCGAGCGACCGAGAGGGACTGTGCCGAGTAGACGAGGAATCCGCCGGTCAGCAACGCCATGAGCGCCAGCATGTTCAGATTGACGCGATAGGCGCGGCTGAGCGCGTCGCTCCTCCGCGCCTCGCTCTCCGGCGTCGCGACAAGCGCATCGGCTGGAAGAAGGCGCTTCAGGTCTCGGGCCACCCGCTCCGGATCCGCGCCGGTCTCGAGTCGCAGATCGAGACGCTGCAGCCGGCCAAGGTCTCCAAGTCGCCATTGCGCCGTGGCGATGTCCAGGACGGCCAATCGACGGCCCTCGGCCACCCCGGGCAGGACGCCGGCGATCTCGAAACTCGCCCGCCGCCCGCCTGCCGCAAGCTCGATCCGTTCGCCGACCTTTCGCCCCTGCAGGGCCGCACGGGAAAGAAAGATGGCGTCCTCCGACAAGAGCGCCGTCGGGGTGGGGCCACGCCTGGCGCCCGCCTCCGAAAGCGGCCGCCCGATCAGGCTCGGCGTGACAGCGGCCGCGCGGAAAACGTCCAGGCCTAGAACCGTGAGGGTTTCGCCTGGTCGGTCGGCGCCCGCCTCCACCTCGATGACGGGGCTTACGACGGCGACCCCTTCGGCCTGCGCCACCTTTGGGTAGAGGCCTTCGGCGAAACCAAATGGGGTCGTCGAGCGGACCTGAAGTTGAGCCTCGCCGTTGACTGCGTTGACGGCCTTCGAAAACTCGCTCAGGGCCGAGGCGTTGACCAGGTGCACCGCCAATCCGAGCGCCACCCCGATGGCGATCGCGATGGCCGCGGTGACGATGCGACCGGGATGAGCCCGCCATTCTCCCAGGATCATCCAGCGCGTGGCCAGCGTGGACGAACTAGCCGCCATGACGTTCCGCCAGGCCACTGGGCCCGAGGACGAAGGTCCGATCGGCCGCCGCCGCGGCCAACTCCGAGTGAGTCACCAAGACCGCGGCGGCGCGGCTCGCGCGTATCTTCTCGCTCAAGACCGACAGAATCCGTGAGGCGCTTTCCGGATCGAGGTTCCCTGTCGGCTCGTCGGCCAGCAGCAGGAGCGGCCTGTGGATCAGCGCGCGGGCGATCGCGACCCGCTGCATCTCTCCCCCGGAAAGCTCCTTGGGATAGGCGCCCGCGCGGCCAGCCAGCCCCACTTCGGACAGGAGCTCGGCCGCGCGACCTAGCGCCTCGCTCTCGCGCACGCCTTGCAGCGCCAAGGGCAAGGCCACGTTCTGAGCCAGGCTCAGATGCGGAAGAATGTGGAAGGCCTGGAAGACAAAGCCGATCCGGTCGCGCCGCAGCAGCGTGCGCGCATCGTCATCGAGACTTGCGAGATCGACGCCATCGATCGCCACCTTCCCCTCGTCGGCCAGGTCCAGGCCCGCGATGAGGTTGAGCAGGGTCGACTTGCCGACGCCCGACTCGCCCATGATGGCGATGAACTCGCCCGGCGCGAGGGTCAGGTCGAGGCCCCGGAAGAGCACGCGACCACCAGGAACCGACTTGGTGAGATTTGAAAGCGAAAGCGCAGGGGGCGGCATCGTCCGAACCTAGCCCGGATCGCGCCGCCCGCCCACGACAGGTTAGCGAGGCGGCGGCTTGCGCTGGGCCAGAGCCGTGCAGGCGGCAAGACCGAGGGGGCCGTCCTCGCCGTAGATGCGGCAGTCCCCCACCGCCACGCCATCGTCAGCGCCGTGATAGATGCTCTCGAAACCGATCCACTCGGTGGTCGGCAGGCGATGAAGATAGAGGGTCACGTCGGAGTTGATGTAACCTAGTCCTTTGTCGCCAGCATGGGTCAGAGGGCTGACGAAATCGCAGGCTACCGCCACCCGCTGGAACGGCGTCAACGATTCGCCTTCCACGACCTCGCGCACCTCGCTCATCCAGGTGCGGCGCTGTTCGGCCGTCCCGAACCCACCGCTCAGCGAGCGCATCGCCCACATGCCGCCCATACCGCCGCGATTGTCGGCCGGCGGCTCGATTTCCGCGGGGAGCGGAACCGTCCAGGGCTCCGGCTTCCAGACCGCACCCTCGGCATTCTCTGTACGACGCAGGAATTGACAGGAGGCGCGGGCCATGGAGACGCCGCCGGAGATGAACTCGGCGTCGACCACGCGGATGCGGCCGCCTTCGCGAACCACGCTCGTGGTGACCTCGATCGGATCAAAACCAGGCAGCCGGTACATGTCGACCGTCAGCCGCGCCGGCAGGAATTCAGGATCCCCGTGCTTCTGTTCGAGGACAAAGCCGAGAAGGCCGATAATGACCCGTCCATGGAGCGATTGAGGATTCCAGGGACCACGGCTGGCGGAGGTTGGGACGTAATATTGACCGTCCCGCTTGAAAAAGGGTTCGTTTGCCATGGAGCGGGACCATGACGGATTCCCCTTACAGGGCCTAGGACTTTGAGTGCTCCCGCACCAGGCCGTCCAGGCGCTCCAAGAGTCCGTCCCAGGCGCGCTGGATCTCGTCGGTCCAGGCTTCGCCCAACTCCTCCCGCACCGTCTCCATCACGACAGGAAAGAAGCTGGTGAAAACCGCTGGCGGAACGCCGAGGTTTTCGTGATTCACGATCTCCGCGCGGATCATGTTGGGTGCGTAACGGCCCTCGCCGGCCAGATCCAGCAAGGTTTCGAAGACGACCGAGAGCATCTCGCCCCGGGCGGCGCCCCGGACGTCATTGACGAAGAGGGCTTCCATTTCCGGCGACCGTGCGAAGAGACGCCGATAGACGGCGGCCGTGGGATCATCGTCGCGCTCGGCCAAGGCCGCGAGACTGTCGGCCACCGGGTTCGTTTCGGTCATCAGGTTCCTCCCCGAGAAGAACCTTAGGCCAGGAGCCCCGATTTAGAAGCCCGTCCTTGTCTCCACCGCGCGCGCCTCGACCGGCTCGCCGCATTCCGAACAGACCTGCACGGGATGGAAGTCGCAGCCGCAGGTCTTATGGCGGTGCAGGAGCGGCGGACCTTCAGCGCCGGCGTAGAACCGATCTCCCCAATGCACGATCGCCATCATCACCGGATGAAGCGCCAGCCCCTTCTCCGTGAGCCGATATTCAAAACGCGCAGGCCGCTCCTGATACTGTGAGCGGCACAGCACCCCCTCGTCGGTCAGATGCTTGAGGCGGTCTGCGATGATGGTCCGCGAAATGCCGAGCCGCTCTTGGAAGGCCTCGAATCGTCGAACGCCCAGGAAACAGTCGCGCAGCACCATCAGCGTCCAGCGGTCGCCGATGACGGCGACCGACCGCGCGATCGAGCAACGCTCCTCGCCCAACTCATCCCATTTCATCGGCCCGACCTTTCGCCATTGACCAGGTCCAGTTTCGATACCATGGTCAGTCCAGAAAATAAACTTATGGAGTTGGGCCATGGCGGCATGCTTGGTGGTCGGCGCTGGCGATGGAGTTGGCGGAGCGATCGCCCGCGCCTTCGCCGCCGAAGGGCTGGAGGTCTGCGTCACCCGGCGCGCGCGTAATCTCGATCAGCTCGAAGAACTCGCCGCATCCATTCGCTCGAGCGGCGGCAAGGCCCACGCTTACGGTGTCGATGCGCGCGTCGAAGAAGAAATGGTGGCGCTGGTCGATCGGATCGAAGCCGAGGTGGGACCACTCGAAGTCGTCGTCTTCAACATCGGTGCGAACGTTCGCTTCGATCTGACCGAAACCACATCCCGGGTCTTCCAGAAGGTCTGGGAGATGGCGTGCTTCGCGGGCTTCCTCACTGCGCGCGAGGCGGCGCGCGTCATGATCCCTCGTGGCAAGGGCACGATCCTTTTCACCGGCGCGACGGCTTCGATCCGCGGACGACAGGGTTTTTCGGCCTTCTCCTCCGCCAAGCACGGCCTTCGAGCCATCGCTCAGTCAGCGGCGCGGGAACTTGGCCCCAAGGGGATTCACGTCGCCCATGTCGTAGTGGATGGAGCGATCGACGGCGTCTTCGCCCGCACCAACATCCCCGATCGCGAGGAACGGCTGGACCGCGACGCCATCCTCAAGCCGGAAGAGATCGCCGCCAACTATGTCTGGCTGCACAAACAACAACGCTCGGCCTGGACGCATGAACTCGATCTGCGGCCATGGGCCGAGGCTTGGTGAGGAGACCACCCATGGCCAAGACCGTCGAATTCATCTTCGATTTCGGCAGCCCGAACGCCTATCTGGCCAATCGTATCCTGCCGGAGATCGCCAAGCGGACCGGGGCCCACGTGCTCATCACCCCTTCCCTGCTGGGCGGCATCTTCAAGATCACGGGCAATCAGGCACCGATGACGGCGTTCGGCGGCGTCCAGGGGAAACTCGCCTATGAAGCCCTGGAAACCAAGCGCTTCGTCGAGAAGCACGGCCTTCACGAATACCAGTTCAACCCGCACTTCCCGATCAACACCCTGCTCATCATGCGCGGGCTGGTGGCCGCCGGGCGGTTGGGGGTGAAGGACGCCTATCTGCAGGCGGTTCTCGCCGCCATGTGGGAGCGCGGCCTGAAGATGGACGATCCGGAAGTGGTCGCCCAAGTGCTCACTGAGGCCGGACTCGACGCCAAGGCGATCCTAGAGGCAACACAGGACCCTGACGTAAAGGCCGAGCTCCTAGCCAACACAGAGCGTGCGGCGGCCCGCGGCGCGTTCGGCGTCCCGACCTTCTTCGTCGGCGACGAGATGTTCTTCGGAAAGGAACGGCTGGGCCAGGTCGAGGAGGAACTCGCCGCCGCCTGATGGCTCAGGAGAAGAAGGGCGCCAGATTGCGGCGAATGCGATCGAGGACCGGCTCATCACTGTCCTCGATCTCGAACACCTGGCCCGTGATGGTTTCGAACGCCTGAATATAGACGGCGGCCGTCTCGACCAGCATCGCCTCCGGGATTTCCGGGATCGGATCGTTGTAGGGATCACAGCGCTCGGCGACCCAGGCGCGGACGAAATCCTTGTCAAAGCTCTCCGGCCGGAGCCCCTGTTCGAACCGCTGGGGATAGCTTTCAGCGAACCAATAGCGGCTGGAGTCCGGCGTGTGGATCTCGTCGGCCAGCATGATCTGGCCGTCGGCGTCGGTTCCGAATTCGTACTTGGTGTCGACCAGGATCAATCCGCGCTGGGCGGCCAGTTCCTGTCCGCGCGCGAAGAGGGCGAGCGCATACTTGGAGAGCGTGTCCCACTGCGCGCGGGTCAGCAGCCCTTGCTCCACGATCTGCTCGGGCGTCAGCGGCTCGTCATGGCCGCCGTCGAACGCCTTCGAGGTCGGGGTGATGATCGGGTGCGGAAGCTTCTGGTTGTCCCGCAGGCCAGTCGGCAGGCGATGGCCGTACATCTCCCGCTCGCCCTTCTTGTAGAGCGTCAGGATAGAGGTGCCGGTCGTGCCGGCCAGATAGTCCCGCACCACGATCTCCACCGGCAGGATGTCCAGCCGGCGGCCGATGACCACGTTAGGGTCCGGATAGGCGAGCACGTGGTTGGGGCAAATGTCGCCGGTCCGCTCGAACCAGAAGCGGGCGGTCTGCGTCAGGACCTGCCCCTTGAACGGGATCGCCGCCAGAATACGATCGAAGGCGCTGATGCGGTCGCTGGCGATGATGATCCGCCGGCCGTCGGGCAGGTCGTAATTGTCCCGCACCTTGCCGAAATACGGGTTCGGCAGTTCGGGAATGTGCGCCTCGCGCAAGACGCGGTGAGCGTTGCGAGCCAGGGCCGCCTTGTCCATGGGGGTGGTCCGTTCGGGAATCCGTTGGCGCTCTCTAGCCCGAGCCGAGGCGGCAGACAAATCGGCGGGCCGGTCCTATAGTCGCGCCGTTCGGAGGAACCCCATGCGCAGCTTCGCCCTCGCCGCCGCCGTTGCGGCCCTTGCCGTCACTCCCGCCGCCGCGGCCCTCAAGGAGGGCGCCAAGGCGCCGGACTTCACGGCCCAGGGCTTCCAGGCCGGAAAGCCGATCAGCTTCTCCCTGGCGAAGGCTCGCCAAAGCGGGCCGGTCGTCCTCTATTTCTTCCCTGCGGCCGAAACCGCCGGCTGCAATCTCGAAGCGCGCCTCTTCGCGGAATCGATCGACCAGTTCAAAGCCCAAGGGGCCACCGTCATCGGCGTGACCTCAGGAAATCTCGACAAGCTGGCCTCGTTCTCCGCCGATACCGAGAAGTGCTCCGGCAAGTTCCCGGTGGCGGCGGACCCCAGCGCGAAGATCGCCGCCCAGTACGACGCCACCCTGGCCGTAAAGCCCGGCTGGTCGAGCCGGACCTCCTACGTGATCTCGCCGGCCGGCCAGATCATCCACGCCTACTCGGACATGAAGGCCAACGACCACGTGACCGAGACGCTGGGCGCGGTGAAGGCCTGGCGGGCGCAGCATCCGAAGAAGTAGCTCGAGCTAGGAGACGCTCGGTTTCGGATCGCCCTCCTTGCAATCCAGGGCTTCGCAAACGCCTTCCATGATCTTGCGCTGAAATTCCGGGGTTCGCTTCTGCATGATCGGGACCATCTTCCCCATCATCAAAGGCATCTTTTCGAGCACCGCCCGTCCGGTCGGGCCCTCGTAGAAGGCGATCAGCTCTTCGAGTTCCTTCTCGGTGAACGTCTCCGCCACGAGAGGCAGCATGTCGACCATGACGTCATCCATGAGTTCATGCATGGTGTCCTCGAAGACTTTCGATAACGCAGAGCGCTTCTCTACCGTCAGCGACTTGAACTGCTGCTCCATGACGGGGCGCATGCTGCTCATCATCCCGTCGATCATCCTGTCGGTCTGACTGGCCTCCATATAGCGCCGGGCGAGCTCGAGCCGTCGGTCGGTCGATGGCGTTGCGTCCGCGGCCCAGGCCTGGCCCGCCACAAGCGCAATCAGAAGCCCTGCGAGTGCAACAATCGGTCTGGTCACTTCGCCCCCCTCGATAAAGACGCCGTCAAGCTGAACCGTGACGGCGTGAGTGGCAAACGCCAAAAACCTTGCCCTGAAGTCGGTTTTCCCGTAGTAGCCCGCCTCTTCACGGAAGGCGGTCTTGGGCCGGAACGCGAAAGGATCGGGAAACTCCCGATCGCCGCGCCACAAGAGCCATCGTTTCCGGCGCTACCCGGCGTCGGACGCGCCGCCATCCACAAGGGATAAAGGAACCATGGCGCTCTACGAGCACGTTGTCATTTCGCGGCAGGACATCTCGCCGCAACAGGCCGAAGCCCTCAACGACCAAATCAAGGCTCTGATCGAAGAAGGCGGCGGCTCCGTCGCGAAGATCGAGTACTGGGGTCTTCGCAACCTCACCTACCGCATCAAAAAGAACCGCAAGGGACACTACTCCCTGCTCGCCATCGACGCCCCGCCGGCGGCGGTGAAGGAAATGGAGCGCCAGCTGTCGCTGAACGAAGACGTTCTGCGCACCCTGACCGTTCGCGTTGACGAACTGGATCTGGAGCTCTCCCCCATCCTGGCTCGCCGCGACCGCGATCGCGAACCGCGCCGCGAAGAATTCCAGTCTTAAGAAAGGGAGGGTTCAATAATGACTGACGAAACCTCCGCCGCCCCGGCCGCGGCTCCCCGCCGTCCGTTCTTCCGTCGCCGCAAGGTTTGCCCGTTCTCGGGCGCCAACGCGCCGAAGATCGACTACAAGGATGTGAAGCTGCTGCAGCGTTACGTCTCCGAGCGCGGCAAGATCGTGCCGTCGCGCATCACCGCGGTGTCGGCCAAGAAGCAACGCGAACTGGCCAAGGCCATCAAGCGCGCCCGCTTCCTCGCCCTCCTGCCCTACGTCGTGAAGTAAGGGGGATCGGCACATGAAAGTTGTTCTGCTCGAACGCGTCGAGGGCCGTGGCGGCCTGGGCGACGTGGTCACCGTCAAGGACGGCTACGCCCGCAACTACCTCCTGCCCCGTCAGAAGGCTCTGCGCGCCACCGCCGCCAACCTGAAGGTCTTCGAAGCGCAGCGCGCCGAGATCGAAGCCCGCAACCAAAAGGCCAAGGACGCCGCCGGCAAGGCTGGTGAGTCCCTGGACGGAACCTCGTACGTCCTGATCCGTCAGGCGGGCGAGACCGGCCAGCTCTATGGTTCGGTCAGCGGTCGCGACGTGGCCGAAATGGTCAACGCCGAAGGCGGCAAGATCGACCGCTCGATGGTCGTTCTCGACAAGCCGATCAAGACCCTCGGCGTCCACCCGGTGAAGGTCCGCCTGCACGCGGAAGTCACCGTGACGGTCAACATCAACATCGCCCGCAGCCAGGACGAGGCCGAGCGCCAAGCCCGCGGCGAAAACGTGATCGCCTCGCAATTCGAGGAAGATCGTCTCGCCGACGAGCAAGCCGCCCAGGACATGCTGGAAGGCGGCGCTGGCCAGCAAGAAGGCGATTTCGGCGACCAATAGCCGCCTGATTGCTTCTGAAAGACTTGAGAACGGCGCGGATCTTTCGGTCCGCGCCGTTTTTGTTTCGGCTAGCTTCGCTTTAGAGGCGGCCGTTGCATTTATGTCATTTCCCCCGCCCCGCCCAATTCCTACTGTCCAGGTAGGGCCAAAGCCTGCCCGTCCTCTCACGGGCCATAACACTGGGGAACATGATGAAGTATCGCGCCTACCTGCTTGCCGCGGCCTCCGCGGCGAGCCTCGCCTCCGTTGACGCCGTCGCACAGACGCCCGGCGGCGAGGTGGAGGAACTGGTCGTCACCGGCACGCGGACCGAGGGCCGCTCGCGCCTCGAAACCCTGGCGCCGGTCGACGTCGTCACGGCGCAGAGCCTCCAGCAGCGTGGCACGACCGAATTGGCGACGGCGCTGGCGACCAGCGTCCCCTCGATAACCTTCCCCCGGCCGTCCAACACCGACGGCACCGACGCCATCCGTCCGGCTACCCTGCGCGGCCAAGGCCCGGACCAGACGCTGGTTCTCGTGAACGGTGCGCGCCGTCACGCAACGGCTCTCGTGAACACCAACGGCTCGGTGGGGCGCGGTTCGGCCGCCGTGGATCTCAACGCCATTCCGTCCACCGCGATCGACCGGATCGAAGTGCTCCGCGACGGCGCGTCGGCCCAGTACGGCTCCGACGCCATCGCCGGGGTCATCAATATGCGGCTGCGCGAGGCGTCCAGCGGCGGCGGCTTGTCGGTCACCTATGGCGCCTATGTCACCAGCTTCGACGGATACTATGGCCGCAAGGACGACATTACCGACGGGCGCACGACCACGGTCTCGGGCTGGCAAGGCCTCAGCCTCTTTGGGGACGGATTCCTGACCCTTTCGGCGGAGTACCGCAGCCGCGGCGCCACCAACCGCAGCGACATCGACGTGCGCGTGACGCCCAACCGCGTCACTTCGCGTTTCGGCGATGCGGAAGTCGATGACCTGTCGATCTATCTGAACGCCGGCAAGCCGCTGAACGACGTGTGGGAGCTCTATGGCTGGTACGGCTATCAGCACCGCGACGCCTCCAGCGCCGCCACCTACCGTCTGCCGACCGACACCCAACAGAACATCCTGTCGGTCTATCCGAACGGCTATCTGCCCTATCTGACCACGGACACCGAAGATAACAGCGCCGGGCTCGGCATCCGCGGCGAGGTCGCCGGCTTCAAGACCGACATCAACGTCGTCTACGGCAAGAACGACATCGACTTCGGCGTCCAGAACACGATCAACCCGTCCTACGGCGCGTCCTCCCCGACCTCGTTCCAGGCAGGCGGGCTGACCTATGACCAGATCGTCTTCGGCGCCGACTTCAGCCGCGCCTTCGATGTCGGCCTCGCCGGGCCGCTCAACGTCGCCTTCGGCCTCGAAGCGCGCAAGGAGACCTACAAGATCAACCAGGGCGAGGAGGCCTCCTACGCCCGCGGTCCCATCACCGGCGTCGCGTTCGGTTCGCGCGGTTTCACCGGCTTCACGCCATCCAACGAGGTCGACGTCGATCGCGACAATGTCGGCGTTTACCTCGACCTCGAGGGCGAGGTCATAGAGAACCTGACCCTCTCGGCGGCCGTGCGATACGAGGACTATTCCGACTTCGGCGACACCACCACCGGCAAGTTCGCCGCCCGCTACGACTTCACGCCGGAGTTCGCCGTCCGCGGCGCGATCTCGACGGGCTTCCGCGCGCCGGCCCTGCAGCAGCAGTACTTCACCTCGACCTCGATCCTCTACATCGACAACGTCCCGTACGAGACCGGCACCTATCCGGCCACCAGCCCCGTCGCCCGGGCGCTCGGGGCCGAACCGCTCAAGGCCGAGACTTCGGACAACTATGCCCTCGGTTTCGTGTTCCGGAGGGGCGCCTTCGAACTCACGGTCGACGGTTATAAGATTGACGTGAAGGATCGGATCGTCCTGTCGGAGACGCTTACCGGCAGCCCTACCGCCGCGCCGGGAACGAACGCCCGGACGATCTACGACCTGCTCTCGCCGCTGGGCGCCTCGGCGGCGCGGTTCTTCATCAACGGTGTCGACACCGAAACCGTCGGCGTCGACGTGGTGGCGCGCTATCGTATCGTCGATGACCAGGCCGGGACGTTCGATCTGACGGCGGCCGGCAACTACAACGACGTCGACGTGACCAAGACACCGGTCACCAAGGAAAGCATCCTCCCCACGCCGACCTCGCTATTTGCGCGGCAAGCGACCCTTCGCTTCGAAGACGGCACGCCCAAGCACAAGCTGACCCTGCAAGGCGACTGGAACAAGGAGGCCTGGGGCGCGACCGTTCGGACGACTTTCTATGGCGATGTGCTGTCGCCTGGCACGGCCGCCGACGGCAGCTCGGACAACAACACCGGCGCCCGCGGGCTGGTCGACATCGAAGGGCGTTACACCTTCCCGATCGGTGTGACGCTATCCCTGGGTGCGGACAATCTTTTCGACGTCTATCCCCGCCAGATCATCCCGTCGCAGAACACGACTTCAGCGGCGCCGTTCTCGTCCTTCTCGCCGTTCGGCTTCAACGGACGGTTCGTCTACGGGCGGCTCGCCTATCAGTGGTAGGCTGAGAACTACGACCGGAATTGACGCGGCGCGGGAGATAATTCCCGCGCCGTTTTCGTTTTCCACGCTGTCCACAGGGAGCTCAAACCTGTGCACGTCTCAGCCTGAGCGGCAGACCAACCCGCGGGTGTTTCGCTATCACTGATCCCCCATGGCTATCGTACCAGCCCTCGACCTCCGCCCCGCCCAGAACGACACCGCGATCCCGCATGCGCCGGCCAATATCGAGGCCGAGCAGGCGCTGCTGGGGGCGTTGCTCTATGACAACGCGGCCTTCGAGCGCATCGGCGACTATCTGCAGGCGCGGCACTTCTATGAACCGTTCCACCAGCGCCTGTTCGCCGCGATCGAATCGGCGGTGCGCAAGGGCCAGCTCGCCGAGCCGATCCTGCTGGCCGAGCAATTCAGCCGCGATCCTGCGTTCGAGGAGTTGGGCGGCATCCGCTATCTGGCCGACCTTGTCGATCGGGCGCCGCCCGCCGCCAATGCGCCCGATTACACCCGCGCCGTCTACGACCTCGCCCTGCGTCGCGACCTCATCCGCATCGGCGGCGAGATCTCGCTTCAGGCCCAGCAAGGCGACGCCGAGCGTTCGGCTCGCGACCAGATCGAGGCCGCCGAAGCCCAGCTCTTCGCCCTGGCCGAGTCCGGCGGCAACAATCAGGGTTTCGTGCCCTTCTCCGAGGCGGTCCATGGGGCCGTCACCCTAGCCGCAGAAGCGCACGCCAGAGACGGCGGCCTCGCCGGAACCTCCACGGGCCTGATCGACCTCGACCGCAAGATCGGCGGTCTGCATCCCTCCGACCTCGTCATCCTCGCCGCCCGTCCGTCGATGGGGAAGACCTCGTTGGCCTGTAACATCGCCTTCGACGTAGCCCGCAACTACGCCTGGGAACCGCAGCCGGACGGAACGCGAAAGACCGTCCGTGGCGGCGTCGTGGCCTTCTTCTCCCTCGAAATGTCGGCGGACCAGCTGGCCATGCGCCTGCTCGCCGAAGTATCCGGCGTATCGGGCGACCGTCTGCGCAAGGGTGAGATCGACGCGGTCGAGTTCGGACGCATCCGCGACGCCGCCCTCGAGATCCAAGACGCGCCGCTCTTCATTGACGCCACCGGCGGCATCACCATCGCCAAGCTCGCCGCGCGCGCCCGCCGGCTCAAGCGGACGCATGGTCTCGACCTCATCGTCATCGACTACCTGCAGCTCGTCACCGGCGGTGACGGCAAGAGCGACAACCGGGTGCAGGAAGTCTCGATGATCACACAGTCGATGAAGGCCCTCGCCAAGGAACTGGCCGTGCCGGTCATCGCCCTGTCGCAGCTCTCGCGCCAGGTCGAAAACCGCGAGGACAAGCGGCCGCAGCTTTCCGACCTTCGCGAGTCCGGCTCGATCGAGCAGGACGCCGACATGGTCATGTTCATCTATCGGGAGAGCTATTACCTCGGCCGCTCCGAGCCTCGGGAGGGAACGCCCGAACACCTCACCTGGCAGGAGGAGATGGACAAGGTGCGCGGCACGGCCGACGTCATCATCGCCAAGCAGCGTCACGGCCCGATCGGCACCGTGAAGCTGTCCTTCAACGAGGACATCACCAAGTTCGGCAACCTCGCGCGCGACGGCTACTACGATCCTCACTGACGCGACCTAGAACCTGCGGCAAAGCCGGCCGTCCAGATCGGAATAGGCGCGGGGGTCGCGCCCCTGCCCGCCCTCGGCTATGCAGCCGCGATGTCCTTCCCCACCGCCGCCCGCCTGACGATCGACCTCGACGCGCTTGCCCATAACTTCGCAGTCTTGAGAGCGCAGGCGCCAGGCGCGGCGGCGGCGGCGGTCGTGAAGGCGGACGGATACGGCCTAGGCGCAGGGCCCGTGGCCCGGCGTCTGTGGAACGAAGGCGCGAAGGCGTTCTTCGTCGCCAGACTCTCCGAGGGCGAAGCCCTCAGACGCGCTCTTGGCGACGAACGTCCAGCCGACATCTATGTCTTGGATGGCTTTCTTCCCGGCTCTGGCCAGCGCCTGGCGCAATCGCGGCTGACGCCGGTCCTTGCCAGCCTGCCGCAGGTGGAAGCCGCCTCGGCCTTCGCCGCGACCCAAGGCGAGCCGCTGACCGTCGCGCTCCAGGTCGACACCGGTATGAACCGGCAAGGGCTAGCGCCAGAGGAAGCGGCCGCCCTCGCCGCCGCCCCTGATCGCCTGCGGCGCCTCGAGGTCCGCTTGATCATGAGCCATCTGGGCTCGGCGACCGAGCCTGCCCATCCACGCAATACGCTCCAACGGGATCGTTTCGCCGCGATCCGCGAGCTCTTTCCGGAGGCCAGCGCAAGCTTTGCCGCGTCGGCGGGCGTTATGTTGGGCCCGGACTATCGCGCCGACCTCATCCGTCCCGGGATCGGCCTCTATGGAGGCGGTCCCGAGGAGCGCCCCGATCCCAGGCTCAAGGCAGTCGCGACCTTCGAAGCTCCGATCCTCTACATCCGCAATGTGCGGCCGGGCGAAATGATCGGCTACGGTTCGGCCGTTACGGCGGAGCGGCCGATGCGGTTGGCCATCGTCGCCGCAGGCTATGCCGACGGGATCATTCGGGCGGGCGGCGCCGGTCGCGGATATGCGTGGTTCGCCGGCAGGCGTCGCCCGCTGGTAATCGTCACCATGGACCTGATCGCCATCGACATCGCCGAAGCGGCCGCCGGCATCGGCCAGTATGTGGAGTTGCTCGGGCCAAACGTGCCGATAGACGACGTCGCGAGCGCCGCCGGCACCGTCGCCCACGAGTGCCTCGTCCGGCTCGGCGGACGCGCGGAACGGATCTATCTGGGCGAGGTCTGAGGCCGCCCTGGCGCTGCCCTGCTAGACTGACCGCTTCACGCGAATCACGGAGCGACCATGGCCCGCGAAGGCGCCGTCTATGTCTGCCAAGCCTGCGGCGCGGTTCAGCCGAAGTGGTCGGGTCAGTGTCCCGCCTGCAACGCTTGGAACACCCTGGTGGAGGAAATCCAGAGCCGTCCTCCGGGCGCGTTGGCGCCGAGCCGCGCCTCCCGGACGCAGGGCCTGAACTTCCAGGGGCTGGAAGACGCCGTACCGGCGCCGCCGCGGCTTTCGACTGGCGTCGATGAGTTCGACCGCGTCTGCGGCGGCGGCGTGGTGCCCGGCTCTGCGATCCTGCTGGGCGGCGATCCAGGTGTCGGGAAATCGACATTGCTGTTGCAGGTAGCGGCGAATGCAGCCCGCCGCGGCGTGAAATGCGCCTATATCTCCGGTGAAGAAGCGATCGAGCAGGTCCGCGGCCGAGCCCAGCGCATGGGATTGGCGGACGCGCCGGTGCGGCTTGCTGCCGAAACCTCTCTGCGGGCGGTGCTGGACGGCCTGAAGCGGGAGAAGTTCGATCTGGTCGTCATCGACTCCATCCAGACCATGTGGAGCGATGCGCACGAGGCCGCGCCGGGCTCCGTGACCCAGGTCCGCGCCGCCGCGGGCGAGCTGGTCCGCCTGGCCAAGAAGCAATCGGTCGCCATGATCCTGGTGGGCCACGTCACCAAGGACGGCGCGATCGCCGGCCCACGGGTCGTCGAACACATGGTGGACGCGGTGCTCACCTTCGAAGGGGAGCGCGGCTACCCATTCCGCATCCTGCGAGGAACCAAGAACCGCTTCGGGGCCACCGACGAGATCGGCGTCTTCGAAATGGGTGATGCCGGACTTGGGGAGGTCCGCAACCCGTCGGCTCTCTTCCTCGACACCTCAGGCGAACGCGCCGCAGGCGCTGCGGTTTTCGCCGGCATAGAAGGCTCTCGGCCGGTCCTCGTGGAGTTCCAGGCGCTGGTGGCGCCCTCCGCCTACGGCACGCCCCGCCGCGCCGTGGTCGGTTGGGACTCCGGCCGCCTCGCCATGGTGCTGGCGGTCCTGGAGGCGCGCTGCGGGCTTTCGCTCGGCGATCGCGACGTCTATCTGAATGTTGCTGGCGGTTTGCGTGTGACCGAGCCGGCGGCAGATCTGGCCGCTGCGGCCGCCCTCGCCTCATCCGCGCTCGACGAGGCCCTGCCGCAGGACTGCGTCGTCTTTGGCGAGGTCAGCCTCTCGGGCGACATCCGGCCCGTGAGCCGCGCGGATTCCCGGCTCCGGGAAGCGGCGAAGCTCGGCTTCAAGCAAGTGCTTGGGCCTCAGGAATTGGAGTCCTCAGTCATGAAGGTCACCGGCGTGACGCGCCTTTCCGACGCGATCCGCCGTATTGGCGACAATCAATGGGGGTAGCAGGCTTGCCCTGGTTCGACATCGTCGTCCTCTCCATCCTGCTCGCCTCCGCCGCGCTCGGCTTCTTCAGCGGCGCGACGCGGGAGATGGTGCGAGCGCTGTCCTTTGTTCTGGCGGCCGTGCTGGCGATCTACGGCTTGCGATGGACCGCGCCCTTCGCGAGAGAGACGATCGACCCCGATTGGCTGGCTTCGGTCGTCGCCGGGCTCGTCGTCTTCGTCCTCGTGTATGCGACATTGCGCATCACCGGCGGCGCCATGGTGCGCGGCGTACAGGGCGCCCATGTACTCGGCGTGTTGGACCGCACCGTGGGTCTCGGATTCGGGCTGTTGCGAGCGCTGGTGGTGCTCGGCGCCCTGCATCTGGCCTTCGAAGCGGCCACGCCGGCGGATCGGGTGCCCAAGTGGATGACCGGTGCGGCGTTTTATCCACTGACCAGCGCTTCGGCCAACCTTCTAAAGGCCTTTGCGCCCAAGGGCTTAGACATGGCGGATAAGCTTGCGCCTTCATTGCAAGGCGCGGTTCGTGAAGGTTCGACGACGGAGCGGGGTGACTTGGGCGGCGCCCAAGGCTATGACCCCGGCGAACGACGCAGGCTCGACGATCTGGTGGAGAAATCCCGATGACTCAGGATCAAGATCGATGGCGCCAGCCGAGCTTCCGCGATCCTGACGATGACAAGCCGCGCCTCGAGTGCGGCGTCTTCGGCGTCTACGATACGGCGGATGCGGCTGCGATCACGGCTCTTGGCCTCCACGCGCTCCAGCACCGCGGACAGGAGGCGTGCGGCATCGCCGTGTTCGACGGACAGCGCTTCCACACCGAGCGGCACATGGGCCATGTCGGCGACGCTTTCGCCGGCCCTGACCTCGTCGATCGTTTGCCCGGCCATTCGGCCATTGGCCACACCCGCTACTCCACGGCCGGCGGCAGCTTCATCCGCAATGTTCAGCCGATGTTCGCGGATCTCGAGGCGGGCGGCGTGGCGCTCGCCCACAATGGCAATCTGACCAATTTCCTGACCCTGCGTGAACAACTGGTCTCCGAAGGCGCGATCTTTCAGTCCACCTCCGACTCCGAGGTGATCCTCCACCTGCTGGCCCGTTCGCGTAAAGCCAAGTTCGTCGACCGCTTCATCGACGCGCTTTCGAAGATCGAGGGCGGCTACGCCCTTGTCGCCCTGACGAACAAGAAGCTCATCGGCGTCCGCGATCCCCTCGGCATCCGCCCGCTGGTGCTCGGCGATCTGGACGGCAAGGCGGTGCTCGCCTCCGAGACCTGCGCCCTGGACATGATCGGCGCCAAGTTCGTCCGCGACATCGAGCACGGCGAGATGGTGGTCATCGACCACAAGGGCATCCGGAGCCTGAAACCCTTCCCGGCCGCGCGGGCGCGCCCCTGCGTCTTCGAGTATGTCTATTTCGCCCGCCCAGACAGCGTCGTGAACGGTCGCTCGGTCTATGACGTCCGCAAGCGTATGGGCCAGCGCCTAGCTCAGGAGTGCGGCGTCGAGGCCGACGTCGTCGTGCCGGTGCCCGACTCCGGCGTTCCGGCGGCCATCGGTTATTCGCAAGAGAGCGGGTTGCCCTTCGAGATGGGCATCATCCGCAACCACTATGTCGGCCGCACCTTCATCCAGCCGACCCAAGGGGTTCGGGAACTCGGCGTCCGTATGAAGCATAGCCCCAATCGCGCCGTCTTGGCTGGCAAGCGGGTGGTGCTGATCGACGATTCCATCGTGCGCGGCACGACCTCCCTGAAGATCGTGCGCATGGTTCGCGCGGCAGGCGCCAAGGAGGTCCACCTGCGTTCGGCGTCTCCTCCGATCATGTGGCCCGACTACTACGGCATCGACATGCCAGATCGCGAGCATCTGCTGGCCGCGAACAAGTCGGTCGACGAAATCGCCGAGATGCTTGAGGTCGACACCATGGGCTATCTCTCGGTCGAGGGCCTCTACGCGGCCATGCAGTCGGAACCTCGCGATCCAGCCAACCCGCAGTTCACCGATCACTATTTCACCGGCGACTACCCCACCCGGCTTCTCGATCGGGAGATCGCCGAGGGCCGCAACGACGGGGCCGACCGCCAGCTCTCCTTCCTGGTCGACGCGTGAGCCGGGGCCCACGGGCCTGGCTCAAGACCCTCGGCCTGGATTGGTACATCGCCGCGATCGTCGGCATGGTCGTGCTCGCCTCCCTCGCGCCCGCTCGGGGTGAGGCCGCCACCGCGGTGTCTGGCCTGACAAAGGCCGGCATCGCCCTGGTCTTCTTCCTGCACGGCGCCAAGCTTAGCCCAGAGGCCGTGATCAAGGGGCTGCTGCACTGGCGTCTGCACGGCCTGGTGTTGGCGACCACCTTCCTGCTTTGGCCTGCCGTGGGCCTCGGCGCCTCGCATCTGCCCAGCTGGGTGGTGCCCGTCGCGCTCGCGCCTGGCCTGGTTTATCTCGCCTGCCTTCCCTCCACGATCCAGTCGGCTATCGGCTTCACAGTGATCGGCCGAGGGAACGTGGCCGCCGCGGTCTGCGGCGCCTCGGTGTCCAACCTTCTCGGTATGGTGGCCACGCCCCTGTTGGTCGGACTGCTGATGGGCGCGGAGGGCGGCGCGTTGTCCTTCGCCTCCTTCGAAGCGATCCTCTGGCAGCTCTTGGCGCCCTTCGTGGCCGGACAAGTTCTCCGCCGCTGGATCGGCGGCTGGATCCAGAAGAACAGCAAGCCGCTGGGCCTGGTCGATCGTTTCTCGATCCTGCTGGTTGTCTACAACGCGTTTTCAGGCGCCGTCGTCGCCGGCATCTGGTCTCAAGTGTCCGGCTCGGACCTTGCCCGCATCATCGTCGTTTGCCTCGTCCTGCTCGCCCTCTCGCTCGGCTTTATGGTGTGGATCGCGCGGACCCGCGGCTTCTCCAAGGAAGACGAGATCGCCATGACCTTCGCCGGCTGCAATAAGAGCCTCGCCGCCGGCGTGCCGATGGCCGGCGTGCTCTTCCCCGCCGCGACCGTAGGGTTCGTGCTTTTGCCGGTGATGCTCTATCACCAGTTCCAACTGATGGTCTGCGCGATGCTAGCGCAGCGCTACGCCCAACGCCCGCTTCAAGAGCCGAGTCATGTCTGAGTCCCTTCCCCTCTCCGGCCGCATCGCCCTCGTCACAGGCGCGACCCGCGGCATCGGCCGTGAGTGCGCTCTGGCGCTCGCCAAGGCTGGCGCGCACATCGTCGCCACCGGCCGCAATCAAGGCGCCCTCGAAGAGCTGGACGATGAGATCAAGGCCGCGACCGGCGCGGCGGCGACGCTCGTTCCCTTGGACCTCACGCGCGGTGACGACATCGACGCGCTCGGACTCGCCATTCACCAGCGTTTCGGCCGCCTGGACATCCTCGTTCACGCCGCCGCCGTGCTCGGGGCTCTGACGCCCGTAAGCCACATCGATCCGCCGCTGTGGGACAAGGTGGTCGCCGCCAATCTGACGGCGAGCTACCGCCTGATCCGCTCGACCGAACGCCTGCTGCGAGCTGCGCCCGCAGGAAAGGCGATCTTCCTCACGACCGGCCGCGTCGAGCGGCCCAAGGCCTTCTGGGGCCCCTATGGCGCAACGAAGGCGGCGGTGGAACATCTTGTCCGCACCTGGGCGGACGAGTTGGAAAACACGACCGTCCGGGCCGCCCTCGTCGATCCCGGCGCTATGCGCACGAAGATGCGCGCCGAGGCCATGCCTGGGGAGGATCCCATGACCTTGCCACATCCGTCGGAGATCGGTCCTCTGATCGTCGAACTGGCTCAGGCCGATCTCGGCCTGCCGAAGTTTAACGTCCGCTTCGCCGATTGGAAGTCGGCCGGGAAGCTCGCTTCGGCTTGACGCCCGGCCGGGCGAGCTTCGCCGCTCGCCCTTTCGGCGTTGGTCCTGCGCCGACCTTGGGCTTGCCAGGCGCAACCTGCTTGGTTTTGGGCTTCGCCTTCGGACGAGGCTTCTCCGCCGCCTCGACGCCCTCGGCCTTGGCACGGACGGCAGCCACGCCCTTGGGCGTCGCGACCTTCTTGGCGATCTTGGGCGCGAAGGTCGGGGCGGCGGATCTCGGCGCTGGTCCGCTCTTCTCCTCGCCTTCCGCATAGGGGTTACGGCTGGATTTGACGGTCACCCGTAAGGGAACGCCCGGCAAGTCGAAGCTCTCACGCAGGGAGTTGATGAGATAGCGTCGATAGTGGTCGGGCAGCTGGTCTGCGCGACTGGCGAACAGGACGAAGGTCGGCGGGCGCGCCTTGGTCTGCGCCATGTATTTCGGCTTCACACGGCGGCCATTGACCGCCGGCGGCGGATGCCGCTGCAGAGCCATCTGCAGCCAGTCGTTCAGGTCGCGGGTCTTCACCTTGGTCGACCAGTCCGCATGGACCTTGAAGACCGCAGGCATCAGCCGATCCAGATGTCGCCCTGTCTCCGCGGAGAGCGCAACCACCGGCGAGCCACGCAGCTGCGGAAGAAGGCGCTCGGCTTCTTCGATAATCTCCTTCAGGCGCGCGCCCTGGTTCTCGACGAGATCCCATTTCGTGAGACAAAAGACCAGACCGCGCCCTTCGCGCTCCACGAGGTCGGCGATCTGAAGGTCCTGGATCTCGAGCGGGTGCGTGGCGTCCATCACCAGGATCACCACCTCGGCGAAGGTGATGGCGCGGATCGTATCGCTGGTGGAAAGCCGCTCCAGCTTCTCCTGCACCTTGGCCTTGCGTCGAAGCCCGGCAGTGTCGACCAAGCGAACGGGCCGGCCCTCCCAGGTCCAGTCCACCGGAATGGCGTCACGGGTGATGCCGGCCTCCGGCCCCGTCAGCAGGCGATCTTCGCCGATCAGTTTGTTGACCAGCGTGGACTTCCCAGCGTTCGGACGGCCGACAATGGCGATCCGCACCGGCTTTTCGCCCTTCTCGTCCTCTTCCTCGTCAATTTCTGGCCAAGCGGCGAGAAGCGCCTGATAGAGGTCCGCCATGCCCTCACCGTGCTCGGCCGAGATGCCGATCGGCTCACCAAGGCCGAGCCCGAAGGCTTCGTTGACCCCGGCCTCGCCGGCCTTGCCCTCGGCCTTGTTGGCGGCGAGCACGACCGGCTTGTCGTGTTTGCGGAGCAGTTCCGCAAACACCTTATCCATGGGTGTGACCCCCTCGCGGGCGTCGATCACGAACAGGGCGACGTCGGCTTCTTCGATCGCTGTTTCGGTCTGCTGGCGCATGCGCGCCTCGAGGCTGTCGTCCGAGACGTTCTCGAAGCCTGCAGTGTCGATCAGCTCCAGGTCCAGGTCACCGATGCGGCCGGAGCCGAACCGGCGGTCACGCGTCACCCCCGGCTGGTCATCGACAATGGCCAGCTTCTTTCCGGCCAGCCGGTTGAATAATGTCGATTTCCCGACATTGGGACGTCCGACGATGGCGAGCCGCATAGGCATGGATCAGTCCTGCGCCGTTCCCTAGCGCAGCGCGATGAGTTGAGCCTCATCGGTCACGACATAGACGGTTCCGTTGACGGCGATCGGGCCGATGAGCGCCGACGAGCCGAGCTTCATCGTCTTCTCCACCGCGCCGGTCTTGGCGTTGAGCGCCACCAGTTCGCCACTGCTGCCGACCAGGATCAGGCGATTGGACGCAAGCAGCGGGCTCGCCCACACCGGGCGGGTGGTGAACTTCTTACGGCCGATTCCCATGAAGCCGCCGCCCCGGGTTTCGCGCGACGCTCCGAGATCTTGGATCCAGTAGATCTGCCCGCTCTCGCGCGCGGCGCAAATCACCTCACCGGCCTTGGAGACCACATAGACCACGTCGCCCGCCGGCCAAGGCGTGGTTATCCCCGTCACCGGCAAGCTCCAGCGAGCCTGTCCGGTCCGCAGGTCGGTGGCGGCGAAGACGCCGGAATGACTCACCGCATAGACGTCGCCCTGGTAGATGACCGGCCGGCCAGGAATGTCCCGGATTTCCGAGAGCGCGTTGTTGCGGTTCGCCCGGCTGAGGGCCTCGTTCCAGAGGTCGTTGCCGTTGCTGGCGCGCAGCGCCACGAGTTCGCCCGAACCGAACGACGCCACGACGGTGTCGCCCGACACGGCCGGGCTCGACGCCGCGAGTATGCGCGCCGGTTCGGTCAGCGCCTGATAGTTCCAGCCTTCCGCGCCGGTGGCGGCGTCGAATGTCAGAAGGGTGTTGTCGATCGCGACGGCGAACACCCGTCCGCCCGAAACGGTCGGCGCCGCATGGATCGGTTGTTCGGTGCTGGTGCGCCAGTTGACCTTGCCGGTTTCGGCGTCGAGCTGAGCGGCGAACCGGTAGCCGGAAGTCACGTAGAGCTTGCCCTCGGCGACCGCCAGACCGCCGCCAAAAGCTTCTTTATCCCTGCGGGTGTCCGGACGGACATTGGTGCGCCACACCTGCGAGCCGGACTGGGCGTCGAAGGCGGTGACGGTCGCGCCGCCATCCATGACGTAGATCTTGCCGTTGGCCGAGACTGGCGGCGCCGTCACGTGGTGACCGCGGTCGGATCCCTCGCCGAACCCGCGCTTCCAGGCGATCGAAAGGTCCCCACCGGCCTGCGGATGTCCAACCGCCTGTTCGGGCGTGCCGCCGGGCAGCGGCCAAGCATTGATCGTCTCAGGCGTCGGCAGGAAGAAGTCGGCCCCCTTCAGGGCCTCGGCGACTTCCAGCTTTTCGTCGGCCGCCACGATGGCGATCCGCTCGCCTTCGGCCGCGATCTCCTGCGGACCGTCATCGTCCCGATTGAAGGGATTGATCCGGTTGATGGTCGAACAGCCGCTCACGGCGACACTGGCCGCCACGAAAAGGGCAAGGAGGCTGGTACGGCGCATCGAGGTCATTGAGCTCCGGAGGCAGGCGATTGCGGGGCGGCCTGTGGCGGCGGCGAGGCGGGAGACGAGGCCGGCGCCGGCGGGAGGGCGAGCGCAGCCTTCACGGCGGCTGGCAGAGCCTTCGCCGTTCCAGAATCGATCATGGCCTGCGCCGCTTGCGCCCGCTGACGCGACGTTTCGCCGGCGTCGGCCATCAGGCCGATGACCACAAAGTCGTTTCGCGCTCCGGCGAGATCCCCCGCCATGAGCTTTGCGAATGCAAGCGCCTCACGCGCTTCGACCCTGTAGGGGCGACCTTCTTCGGTGAGCGGCGTCAGGCGCGCCTCCATGTCCTTGTAGGGAGCGGTGTCCAGCAAGGCGAAGGCGGATTTTAGGCGCGCCGCGTCCCCGATGATGGCGTTCGGCGCCGCCTCTGCGGCCTGGTCAAACAGCTTCACGGCCTCGGCGGGCTTGTTCTCCGCGAGCTTGATACCGCCGAGGTGCTGCAGGGCCAGCGACTTGTAAGCCTTGGACGATCCCTCGCCCACCTCGCCCCACAGGCGGATCGCTTCGTCGCGCTTGCCGCTATTGAAGGCTTCGATCGCTTGAGCGTATTTCTCGGAAGCCTCGGCCGCAGCCTGGGTCTTGAAGTGCTGATAGCCCCAGATCGCCAGGGCGGCGACCAAGGCGACGGCCAGCACGCCGCCGACGATCGGCAGAGCCTTCCGGGCGAGCGACTTGTACCGCTCGGAGCGAAGTTGCTCCTCGACTTCATCAAAGACATCGACCACGTCGGGAAAACTCCGCGCGAAAAGGCGTTTGGTTCAGAGCGGCGGAACCTATAGCGGCCGAGGCGCGGCTGCAACGCTCGCGGTGGCGCATCGGCTCAGCGATTCCGAGCTACGATGGCCTCAAAACCGGCCGCGCAATAGTCGAAAAGGCGTGCTCGCACCGCGGCCAGATCAGTGGATCGGCAAAGCCCCTCCGAAAGCTGATCGATCCGTCCGGTTTCCGACAAGGCGAGCATCATCGATCCAGTCAGGAACTGGTATCCCCAATAGAGATCGCGAAGTTCAGCCTCCGGCATGGCGCGTTTGAGCGCCTCGATGAATTCGTGGACCATCGGATCGAAGAACCGATGCATGGTCTCGCCTCCCCATGCCGGGGTGTTGTTCACCAGCGCCACCAGCCGGAAGTAGTTCTTCCAGCCCGCCTCTCCGGTCAGCGACATTTCGATCATTGGGCCAATAAAGGCCTCGACGACGCCGAGCGGCGTCAGCTTGCCGGCGTTTGCAGTCTCATAGGCGCGCAATGCCGCCGATCGAACCGAATTCAGAATTTCCGCACGGCGCGCAAACACCGCGTCGAAAAGGTCCCGCTTGGTTCCGAAATAATAGTGGATGAGGGCTGAATCGACGCCCGCCTCGGCGGCGACCTGGCGCGTCGTCACGCCATAGAAGCCATGCGCGGCGAAGAGCTGCTCGGCGGCGTCGAGAATCGCCGCTCGCAGGTCAGGCCCGGCGCCTTTCCGCCGGCGCCCCCGCGCAGGCGTAGTCACCGTCACGCGTCCTCCCGATCTTTCGAAGCACCCCCCGCCAGGCAGGTGACGGCGAGGTCGGCCGTGACGTTGCCTACAGTCCGGAAAATGTCCGGGATCGTCTCGACGGCGAGCAGGATGGGAAGCAGTTCCAGCGGGGCGCCGAGCACAAGGCAAAGCGGCCCCGTGGTGGTGAAAAAGGTGATCTGTCCCGGCAGGCCGACGGAGGCGAGGCTGATCACCGCCGCTACCCCAATCGCCGCTATGACCACGGCCGCGTTCAACGGCACGCCGTAGACATGGGCGCAATAGGTCGCCACCCCGATGTTCGCGGCCGGGCTGGTTATCCGAAAGAGTGCGACGGCGAGGGGCAGGACGACGCCGACCACCGCCTCCGGCGCCTTCAACTGCCGGGCTCCCGCGATCATCGCCGGCAGAGAGGCGATGGAGGATTGGGTCGAGAACGCCACCGCCTGGGCCGGCGCCACTGCGCGTGCGAACGCCGCGAGCGGCACGCCTGCCAGCAGGGCGATCAGATAGGACAAAAGGCCGACCGCCACGCAGACTCCCGACAAGATCAGAATGTAGTGGCCGAGCGCGCCCGCCGCCCCGAACCCGGCCTTGGCGCCCACGATCAGCGCCAGTGCGAAGACGCCGATCGGTGCGACGAACAACACCCACTGAACCAGGACCAGCATGGCGTCCATGATCGCCTCGAACACCCGAACCAGGGCGATGCGAAGCTCCGTCCGAATGCGGGTGACGGCCAAACCGAAGAGCAGGGCGAAGACGACCAGCGGCGCCATGCTGGTCTCCACCGCCGCCTGTATCGGATTGGTGGGTATGAAGGCTCGAAGCCAGGCTCCGATCCCTGGAAACTCGGGAACAGTCGCCGTGGAATGTCCTGCGGCTTCGCGCAGGCCGGACACCGCCGCTGCGGGCGCGGGCCAGATCGCCAGGACTCCGCTGACCGCCAGAACCCCGAAGGCCGCGCTGCAGAGAAGCAAAAGGGCGAATAGTCCCAAGGCGCGCGCAGCCGTTCCGCCCGCGGCCGCCGTTCCCGCCGCGGCCGAGACCCCGACGATCAGCAGCGAGAAGACCAACGGCACGATGGTCATGCGCAAGGCGTCCAGCCACATGCCGCCGACGGGCTCGGCTACGGCCAGGACGCGTTCCAGGAACGGAGCCTCGGCGAACGCTGCGCCTAGCAGCAATCCCGCCACGAGCGCGACGAGGATTCGAACGGTGGTCTGCCCCCCGGCGCGGCGGACAACTTGGAAAAGCGTGGCCATCGCCGGGAAACTAGTGCGCGTTTCTTCTCAAGCGAAACGGCTTTTCGCGCCGCCCCAAGAACGTCCCGGGCGTCAGCGCGCTCTAGCCGGCCTTGGCGAAGTAGATCTCCGCCGGTCCTGGGAAGCGACGCGCGCGAACGTCATCGGCATAACCGGCGACGGCCTTGGAGATCTCACCTCGCAGATCGCCATAGCGCCGGACGAATTTCGGCGTCCAGTCGAAGAGGCCGAGCATGTCGTCGGTCACCAGTATCTGGCCGTCGCACCCGGCCGACGCGCCGATGCCGATGGTCGGCGCGTCCACCGCTTCAGTGATTTCGCGTGCGAGGCCTTCGGCCACGCCCTCGACGACGATGGAGAAGGCGCCGGCTTCGGCGGTAGCCTTCGCCTCGGCCAGAATCCGCGCCCGCTCGTCTCCCGCCTTGCCTTTGGCCTTGAAGCCTCCGTCAACCAGGATCGCCTGCGGGCGAAGTCCGACATGCCCCATCACCGGAATGCCGCGCTTCACCAGATAGTCGATGGTGTCGACGATGGTCGGGCCGCTTTCCAGCTTCACCGCCTGGGCGCCGGTTTCCTTCATCAGCCGCGCGGCGTTCGCATAGGCCTCTTCCGGAGCGCCCTCATATGAACCGAAGGGCATGTCCACCACCACCATGGCGCGGCGCGCGGCGCGCATCACCGCCTGTCCATGGAGGATCATCATCTCCATGGTGACGCCCACGGTGTTCGGCAGGCCGTGTACGACCATGCCGACGGAATCGCCCACCAGCAGCAGGTCGCAATGCTCGTCCAGGATCTCGGCCATCGGCGCGGTGTAGGCGGTGAGACACACGATCGGGGTCGCCCCCTTGCGCGCCTTGATGTCCGGGGCCGTCACGCGACGAACGGTTTCCTGACGCTGAGCCGACATGGTTAGAACTCCTCGAACACCCGGGTGACCACGAAGCCGATGGCGAGCACCGCCATCCCGCCGGCGATCCATACCACGGATGACCCTGCCGGCAGCGTCGATAGCAGCTCGGCGCGCGGGGCCAATTGCTGCACCCCGGCTTGCAGCAGACGGGTGGAGCCTTCGGACGCGCTTTCGACCTGGTGGACGAAATTCGACATGATGAGCTGGCTTGCGCCGATGACCCCGCCAGTAAGGCCGGCGACGCCGATGATCCAGCGACGGAGATTCCATCCCCTGGTGAGCTTCTTCTCGACGGCGACAGCGAAGGCTTCGTCGTCGGCGAAGTTGGGCGGTGCGGCGAAGAGGCGCTCCAGCCGCCGCTCGAATTCGAGCTCAGCCATTTTCCCGCCTCCCTTCCTGAATGTTTTCGGCCGGCGCCAGTCGCGCTCTGAGCTTATCCAGACCACGTTTGACATGGGACTTGACCGTTCCAAGCGGCAGATTCAAGGCGTCCGCCGCTTCTGCATGCGAGAGGCCGGCGCCGTAGCACATCGATACGCAGATCCGTTCGGCGGCGGTCAGGAAGCGCAAGGCGTCGTCGAGGTCTATGCGCCCCGCTGTATCGGCGGCAGGCGCAATGCCTGCGATCTCCTCGGCCGCCGTCAGGCTGGCGATCCGCTTCTCCCTTTGCAGCCGCCGCAGATACTGCCTGGCTGCGATCTTGCGAACCCAGGCGGCGAAGGTTCCCTGTCCGCGGAAATCGGCGACGCGTTCGAAAGCGACCAGGAACGCGTCCTGGGCGATGTCGTCCGCTTCGCTCGCGGGCGCGCCCATCCGGCGCAGCAGACCGCGCACCGACGCACCATGTCGGCGGACGAGCTCCCCGAACGCCGCGCGATCGCCGGCCGCCGATAGGGCGGCGAGTTCGACGTCGTGCCGGCTCGTGAGCCTTTGTGAATGATCGCCCGTCATGTGGGCATTCCCCTCCCCTTTCGGGTCAGTTCTTGCGCCGTCCAACGACGGAAAGGACGATCAGCGCCAGCCCGATGAAGCCCGGAAAGGCTGCGACGCCGAGCATCGGATAGAGCGCATCGGGCTCTTCGAAGGAGACGGCGAATCCTAGCGCCGCAAAGCCCACGGCGATCCCGAGCCAGATCACGCCGGCGCGCAGATCGCGATAGGGTGACGGCGCGGCCTTCACATCGCTAGTGAGCGCCTGAATGACCTCCGGCGGGAGGTCTGCGCCCTTCTCGATCGACGCCCGCAGCGTCTCCTGCAGCTTCTGCCGCTCCAGACTCTTCAAATACCGCGGCACGATCACGATCGCCGCGATCATGGCGAAGAAACCTAGTGGAACCAGGACTTCTGTCATTTGGGTCTCCTTCTCTCGATGTCGGGCCTTTGGCCCCATTCTGCAGGGAAAGAGGCGCCGTCCCGCCGCCATAGATGCAACGGACGGGATGAAATCTTCTTCATGTTCGCGGCGAAGGGCAAACCTTCTCGGGCGCGGGAACGAGCCCGAAGCCAGGCAGGTTCGAGCAGCGTAGGAGACGCACATGCTCGACATGCCTCATGCGCGCGCGCAGATGGTCGAACGCCAACTTGTTCGCCGCGGCGTCACGGACGCCTTGGTGCTGCAGGCCATGGGGGAGATTCCGCGGGAGATCTTTCTCTCAGAAGCGTTGCAGGACCTCGCCTATGAGGACACGCCCCTCCCGATCGAGGCCGGCCAGACCATCTCCCAACCCTACATCGTGGCCTTAATGATCGAGGCGGCGAGACTGGAACCCGGTGCCCTCGTACTCGAGGTCGGCGCCGGTTCGGGCTACGCCGCCGCCGTCATGAGCCGCATTGCGGACAAGGTGTACGCCATCGAACGCCACCGGGAGTTGGCCGAGCGCGCCTCGGAACGCTTGGCTTCGATCGGCTGTCGCAACGTGGAGGTGAGGACCGGTGACGGAACCCGCGGCTGGCCGGAAGCCGCGCCCTTCGACGCGATCCTCGTGGCGGCGTCAGGCCCCCGACCGCCCGACAGCCTAAAGCGACAGCTCAAACCCGGCGGACGGCTCGTCATGCCGATCGGCGAGCCGGGCGGCGATCAACGCCTTGTCCGCATCACCCGCGGCGCGGAGGACTTCGAGCAGGAAGATCTGGGCGGGGTGGGTTTCGTGCCGCTGGTCGGCGAAGAAGGCTGGAGCGAGCCGCAGGTGCGTCGCCCGCCAGAACCGAAGAGCTTTGATCGGCCCGAGCCGCAGGGCGTCGCAGGCCTCATTCGTGAGGCCGCCGAGCCGCTTCCCGATCTGGACGACGCGGCGTTCGGCGCCTTCTTCGATCGGTTCGGAGAGGCCCAGGTCGTTCTGTTGGGCGAGGCCAGCCACGGCACATCGGAGTTCTACCAAGCTCGCGCGGCGATCACCCAACGACTCGTCGCCGAGCACGGCTTCCGGATCGTCGCGCTGGAAGCGGATTGGCCTGACACAGCAAGTCTCGACCGGCTGGTTCGGAATCGCCCTCAGCCACAAGCGGGGGAGCCGCCTTTTCGGCGTTTCCCCACCTGGATGTGGCGCAACCGCGAGTTCGCCGCGTTTGTGAGCTGGCTACGTGAATGGAACCGCGCGTGTGCGCCAAGCGAGCAGGCAGGTCTCTATGGCCTGGACCTCTACAGCCTCTCCGCCTCGATACGGGCCGTGCTCGACTACCTGGATCACACAGACGCTGACGCCGCGCGGATCGCGCGGGAGCGATACGGCTGCCTCGCGCCCTGGGCCAAGGAGCCGGAGAGCTATGGCCGCATGGCCTTGAACGCCGGCTATGGCCGATGCGAGGAGGCCGTGGTCGCCGTCTTGCGTGATCTGCTGGAAAAGCAACTCGCCGATGCGACGGCGCACGGCGAAACCCTGCTGGACGCCACCGCCAACGCCCGGCTGGTGAAGAACGCGGAGGCCTACTATCGCGCGATCTACTACGGCGCGGCCGAGAGCTGGAATCTGCGGGACACCCACATGTTCGAGACCCTGCAGTCGGTGCTCGCGGCTGGTGGTCCGGACGCGAAAGCCGTCGTCTGGGCGCACAACTCGCACATCGGCGACGCCTCAAAAACCGAGATGGGGCTTATTCGCGACGAGCTGAACATCGGGCAGCTCTGTCGCCAACGCTTCGGTCGCCGTGCGGCCCTGATCGGCATGGGCACGCATTCCGGAAAAGTCGCCTGCGCCACTGACTGGGACGGGCCGATGGAGGTCAAGACAGTGCTTCCCTCCCATCAGGATAGCTATGAGCGTCTCGCGCACGATGCGGGCGTGCAGCGCTTCCTGCTCGATCTGCGCGAAGGGCTGCACGAGGAGCTCAGGCGCGAACTCCTCGAACCGCGCCTCGAACGGTTCATCGGAGTGATCTACCGACCGGAGACCGAACGCCTGAGCCACTATTCCGCAGCGTCCCTGCCCGGCCAGTTCGACGCCTATGTCTGGTTCGACGAGACCAGCGCCGTGGACGCGCTTCCCGTCGAGCAACAGCCCGGCCCGGACGAGACCTATCCGTTCGGCCTCTAGCCGAACGCCGCCTCGTACCGCTCGGGCTTGAAACCGACGAGCAGTTCGCCTCCGGTTTCAAGGACGGGACGCTTGATCATCGATGGTTGCGCTAGCATCAACTCGATCGCCTTCTGCTCGTCGATATCTGCCTTGTCCTGGTCAGGCAGCTTGCGAAAGGTCGTGCCGGATCTGTTGAGAAGCGTCTCCCAGCCGACGGCCCGCACCCAACCCTCGAGCCGATCCTGATCGATGCCCGCCGCCTTGTAGTCATGGAAGTCGTAGGCGACGCCATGGCCGTCCAGCCAGGCCCGCGCCTTCTTCATCGTGTCACAAGCCTTGATGCCGTAGATCGTGGTGGTCATGGTCGAATCCGTCACAGCTTGAAGCGGTCATCCTTATCACGTGACCGGCGATGGGTGGCTCAGCCCTGGGGATGGAAGGGCCAGCGCCCGACCACGGTGTGTCGCCCGCGGCCTTGCTCGCTCAGGATCAGCACCAGCTCGCTGGCCATCCATCGGACCGGCATCTCCAGCGGCTGTTCCACAATGGGCGTTCGAGAATAGGCGAGCGTTAGGTGGGGTTCGAAGGCCGTCCTACCGCGAAGATGGACGCCGACCTGCGGCGCCTCCGCGAGAAGTCGATCATGCAAGCCGGTCAGCGCCCATGCCGAGCCTGGCGAACAGCCAAGGACCAGCGGCCTCGCCCCTGTCCGGCCGAAGCTCAACGCGGTCGTCAGGACGACCTCGAAGCTGTTCCAGGTGATCGTGCGCCCGAGCTCACGCGCCGCCGCTATGCTGTCTTCCCGAGTTCGCCTGTCCAGCCGCCATCCCACGAGGGAAAGATGAAACCGATCAGGCGCATGGAGGCGCAACTTAAGACCCTCGCGCCGCGCGAGGTCAGCGCCAAGACTGGCTACCCCATGCGCGATGGTCGGCGGGGGCGTCACGGCGAAGAACAGGACCTCCTGCGGTTCTCCTCGGCCCCCGCCGCGATCTGGCGGCAGGCCGCCCGGCGGCGGCGCTCCAAAGTCGAAGCTAAGCTGCCCGAGTTCACTCCCAGCACCGTCGTACATGTTCCACCTCCGGATCGTCGAAGGTGGAACATTTGCAGAACATGCGTGAGCTCGACAAGCGTAGCCGCCGAACTATTTGGCGGCCATTTCCGCCTTCCGCTCCCTACGGCGCCGATGCAGGATATGCTCGGTGTAGCCGTTGGGCTGAGCGCGGCCCTCGAACACCAACTCCAGCGCCGCCTGATAGGCGATGCTCGCGGCCGGGTCCGTCGCCATCGGCTGATAGAGCGGGTCGTCGGCGTTCTGGCCATCCACGACCTTGGCCATGCGAGCAAAGGTTTCACGCACCTGAGCGTCGCTGCAGACGCCGTGATGCAGCCAGTTGGCGATATGCTGACTGGAGATCCGAAGCGTCGCCCGGTCTTCCATGAGACCGACGTCATGGATATCCGGAACCTTGGAACAACCGACGCCCTGATCGATCCAGCGGACCACATAGCCCAAAATGCCCTGAGCGTTGTTGTCGAGCTCCTGCTGGATATCGGCGGCGTTCCAGTTGGACCGGGCCAGCGGCGGCGTGAGCAGCTCGTCCGTCCCCGTCAGGGCCGCAGTTCCCATAGACGCTTGCAGCGCCGCCACATCCACCTCGTGGTAGTGCAGCGCGTGCAGGACGGCTGCGGTGGGGGACGGAACCCATGCGGTGTTGGCGCCGGCTTTGGGATGGCCGATCTTGGCCGCCAGCATCGCCTGCATCTGATCAGGCGCGGCCCACATTCCCTTGCCGATCTGCGCCTTGCCGGGGAAACCGGTGGCGAGCCCGATCTCGACATTGCGCTTCTCGTACGCGGCCAACCACGGCTCGGCCTTCATCGTATCCTTGCGGACGACCGGACCCGCTTCCATCGCCGTGTGAATTTCATCGCCCGTGCGGTCGAGGAAGCCCGTATTGATGAAGACGATCCGGTCGCGCGCGGCGTGGATGCAGGCCTTCAGATTGGCGCTGGTCCGCCGCTCTTCGTCCATGACGCCGAGCTTGACGGTGTTGCGAGGCAGGCCAAGCGCATCCTCGACGAGATCGAACAGGCGCACGGCCAGCGCCACCTCGTCGGGTCCGTGCATCTTCGGCTTCACGACATAGACCGAACCGGCCTTGCTGTTGCGCCGGGCGCCGTTGAGGTCGTGCATCGCCGCAGCCACGGTGACCAGGGCGTCCACCACCGTCTCGAAAACCGGTTCGCCGTCGTAGCGGACCATGTCGGTGGTCATGTGGTGCCCGACGTTGCGCACCAGCATCAGGCTGCGTCCGGGCAGGACCAACTCAGCGCCGTCCGCGCCGACATAGCGACGATCCTCGTCCAGGCGGCGGGTTTCGGTCTTTCCGCCCTTGGGGAAGGTCGCCTCAAGGTCGCCGCGCATCAGGCCGAGCCAATTGCGATAGACTGCAGTCTTGTCCTCTGCGTCCACGGCGGCGACAGAGTCCTCGCAGTCCTGGATGGCGGTAAGCGCGGCTTCGACGATCACGTCCGCCACGCCGGCCGGGTCGTCCTTGCCGATCGAGTGCTGGCGGTCGATCAGGATCTCGAGATGCAGACCGTTATGACGCAAGAGGATGGCCTGCGGCGCTCCGGCCGAACCGCGGCGGCCGACATACTGAGACGGGTCCGCAAGACCGGTCTCCTTGCCGTCCTTCAGGCTAACGACCAGCCCCTCACCGCCGACTGCGTAGCTCACGGCGTCTGCATGGGAACCGGCCGCGAGCGGAGCCACGCGATCGAGGAAGGCCCGTGCATAGGCGATGACCTTGCCGCCCCGCTCCGGATCATAGCCCTTGCCGCCGGTCGGGGGCTCAAGGGCGTCGGTGCCGTAGAGCGCGTCGTATAGGCTGCCCCAACGCGCATTGGCCGCGTTGAGCGCATAGCGTCCATTCGAAACCGGCACCACCAGCTGCGGCCCGGCGAGTTGCGCGATCTCCGGATCGACGTTCTGCGTGGCGATCTGGAAATCGCCGGGTTCCGGCAGCAGGTAGCCGATCTGGCGGAGGAACGCAGTTTCTTCCGCGACATCCAGCGGCTTGCCCTTCCGCTCACGCCACCAGGCGTCGATCTGCGCCTGCAACTCGTCGCGGCGCCGCAACAATTCGGCGTTACGCGGGGTGAAATCGGCAAGGATCTTCTCCAACGCCGCCCAAAACGCGGAAGGCGTTACGCCAATCCCCGACAACAGTTCAGTTTCCACGAAGCTGTGCAGAAGATCGTCGACCCAAAGGCTCTTGCTGATATCCATTCCCATCCCGTGCTCTCGGTGAGGCGTCTGTTTATCTCGGCGCGCTTTACTGCACGGAAGCGCGCAGGTTTGAAGCCCCAATCCGCAAAAATGAGAGCACATGGCCAGGGAGGCCCAGCTTCTAGGTGTCGGAGAATCCGAACGGCGCGCTGGTGCGGCGGATGTCGTCCGGCAGGATTTGGCGGCCGATGGGCGGCGCGGACCTGGCGGTGCATTCGGTCCGATGACACAGGCGGCAGGTGACTCCGATAGGCGTCGCTTCCTCCGCCGCCGCAGCGGCCGCTCTGCCCTGGGTGTAGATCAGCCGACCGGCATGCTCGGCCGCGCAGCCCAGCGCGATCGCACGTTCCACCCGCGGCGCGCCATAGGCCCCGCCTCCGGCCGTCACGGTGCGGGCGATGGAGAAGAATCGCTGCCCGTCGGGCAGTTCCAGCCACTGAGTCACGATCTGACGCGGCGTCCGGAAGGCGTGGTGCACGGACCAGAGCGGGCAACCGCCGCCGTGGCGAGCGAACGGAAAGCCGGCGCCGTCCAGCCGCTTGGAGACATTGCCGGCCTCGTCGACCCGGATGAAGAAGAACGGCACCCTCTCCTGCCCCGGCTTCTGCAAGGTGGTGAGGCGGTGGGCCGTCTGCTCGAAGCTTGCGCCGAATTGCCGCCCAAGCGCCTCGACGTCGTAGCGCCGCGCCTCGGCGGCCTTGGCGAACGGGGTGTAGGGCATCATCAGCGCCGCGGCGGCGTAGCTAGCCAGGGCCCGCCGCGTCAGCCGCTCGCCGCTTTCGGTGGCGAAGCTGCCCTCGCTCGCGACTCCGTCGATCTCCGCGCGCATCTCGAGATAGGCGATCTGCAGGCCTAGTTGAAATGTCTGGCTGGCGGCGTCGAGACTGTCGTCGAGCAGCACCTCCTTGCGGTGTCGGTCGAGCCGCCTGATCGACCCCACCATGACGCTGGACGGCAGGCGACGAACGCGCAGGTTATGCTGCGCCTTCAGATAACCGACCATGCTGTCGTGCGCCGCAATGGTCTGGGCCAGGCGCTCGGCGGCGTCGTCGAGGACCGGAAAACTGTTGCGACGCGCAGCGAGGAAACGGCGCGACTCGGCAACCGGATCGGAATCGTCCGCCCCCTTGGCGCTGGCGCCTGGACGCGCCTCCGCGCCTCGATCGGCCAGAGCCAGGTGTTCTTCCTGATAGGCGGTGTAAAGCCGTAGCAAGGCCTCGGCGATACCCGGAAAATTGGTCGTGATATCGGCCGTCTCCAGGGACGGCAGGTCGATGTCGGCGAACATCGGATCCTTCAGAACCGCCTGCAGGCGCGCGGCTTCATCAGAGCCGCTGTCGCCCGCCAGCACAGCCATGTCCATCTTGTAGGTTTGGGACAGACGCAGCAGCATTTCGGCGCTGAGCGGACGATGATTTCGCTCCAGAAGCGCGATATAGGACGGCGAAACCTCGAGATCGGCCGCCATGTCGGCCTGGGTCAGACCATGGTCGCGCCGAAGCCGCCTAAGGCTCGGCCCCACGTAAAGGCGCCGCTCGGCCATGCGCAGAACTCCACAAGATGTACACACATTACAACATTACACGACATCTCTGTAAAGTTTGACATCTGCACCTCGCACCGACTCCACAGACCGGCGAGCCGGGCCTAGGCAGCGTCCCAGAGCCGGGATCAGTGTCCCCCGGCAGATCGCGGAAGAGGCATATGTCGTATCAAGATCACATCATCGAGATGAGCCAGCTCATCAAGAGCAAGGGCGGCACGTGGGATGGGATCAATCCCGAGTCCGTGGCGCGGATGCGCCTGCAAAACCGGTTCAAGACCGGCCTTGAGATCGCCAAGTACACCGCCGGCATCATGCGCGAAGACATGGCCGCCTATGACGCCGATCCGGCCAACTACACCCAGTCGCTGGGCTGCTGGCACGGCTTCATCGCCCAACAGAAGCTGATCTCGATCAAGAAGCACTTCGGCACCACCAAGCGCCGCTACATCTACCTCTCGGGCTGGATGGTCGCCGCCCTGCGTTCGGAATTCGGCCCGCTGCCGGACCAGTCGATGCACGAGAAGACTTCGGTCCCCGCGCTGATCGAAGAAATCTACACCTTCCTGAAGCAAGCCGACGCCCGTGAGCTCGGCATGCTGTTCCGCGACCTCGACGCCGCCCGCGCTGCTGGCGACGCCAAGAAGGAACAAGAGATCCAGGACAAGATCGACAACTACGAAACCCACGTGGTTCCGATCATCGCCGACATCGACGCGGGCTTCGGCAACGCCGAGGCGACCTATCTGCTGGCCAAGAAGATGATCGAGGCCGGCGCCTGCGCCCTGCAGATCGAAAACCAGGTTTCCGACGAAAAGCAGTGCGGCCACCAGGACGGCAAGGTTACGGTCCCGCATGAGGACTTCCTCGCGAAGGTCCGCGCCGTGCGCTACGCGTTCCTCGAGTTGGGCGTCGACAACGGCGTCATCGTCACCCGCACCGACAGCCTTGGCGCTGGCCTCACCAAGCAGATCGCGGTCAGCCACGCGCCCGGCGACATCGGCGACCAGTACAACAGCTTCCTCGATTGCGAAGAGATCGCGCCGTCCGACATGAAGAACGGCGACGTGGTCCTGAACCGCAACGGCAAGCTGCTGCGTCCGAAGCGCCTGCCGTCGAACCTCTTCCAGTTCCGCGAAGGCACCGGCGCCGACCGCTGCGTCCTCGACTGCATCACCTCGCTGCAGAACGGCGCCGACCTGCTCTGGATCGAAACCGAGAAGCCGCACATCGAGCAGATCGCCTCCATGGTCGATCGCATCCGTGAAGTCGTCCCGAACGCGAAGCTGGCCTACAACAACAGCCCGTCGTTCAACTGGACGCTCAACTTCCGCCAACAGGTCTATGACGCCTGGAAGGCTGAAGGTAAGGATCTGTCCGCCTACGACCGCGCCGGCCTGATGAGCGCCGAGTACGACGAAACCGAACTGGCGGCCGAGGCCGACGAGCGCATCCGCACCTTCCAACGCGATGCGGCCAAGCGCTCGGGCATCTTCCACCACCTGATCACCCTGCCGACCTACCACACGGCGGCGCTCAGCACCGACAACCTGGCCAAGGAGTACTTCGGCGACCAGGGCATGCTGGGCTACGTCGCGGGCGTCCAGCGCAAGGAGATCCGTCAGGGCATCGCCTGCGTGAAGCACCAGAACATGTCGGGCTCGGACATCGGCGACGACCACAAGGAATACTTCGCTGGCGAAGCGGCCCTGAAGGCCGGCGGCGTCCACAACACGATGAACCAGTTCGCCTAAGGCGACCGGCTCACGAACTAGTCGACGGCCCGAGGAGCGATTCTCGGGCCGTTTCCTTTCGGGCGCTGCGGCCTGCAAATTTTCAGGCCGATGTCACATCGGCCACCAGCGTCTCGTCATGGATGCGGAACCCACGAAAAAGGACCCGCTCATGACCGCCAAACTCGATCCCTTCGCCGCCTCCCCCACGCTGATGAAGAGCTGGATGGGCGTCTCGCTCGCCGCCGCGGCCAGCCTCGAGCCGAGCTTGATCGAGCTCGTGAAGATCCGGGCCTCCCAGATCAACGGATGCGCCAACTGCCTCAACATGCACACCGCCGAGGCCCGCGCGAAAGGCGAAACCGAACAGCGCATCTACCTGCTTTCGGCCTGGCGTGAGGCGCCCTGTTATACTGAGCGCGAACGCGCGGCGCTCGCATGGACCGACGCCCTGACCAGGCTCTCGGAAGGCGAAGGACGGCAGAACGCCTATGAGGACCTGACCGCCCAGTTCTCAGAAGAGGAGCAGGTGAACCTCACCCTTATGATCAATGTCATCAACGGCTGGAACAGGCTGGCCGTAGGATTCGGGCTCTGGATCGATCCGCAGGCCGCCAAGGCGGCCGCGGCCGCCTGATGTCCGACCTGGCGCATGGGAACGCAGCGGACGGTTTCGATCCGCTGCGTCCCAAACTCATCCGCATCGCCTACCGCATGCTCGGCTCCCTCTCGGATGCGGAAGACGTCGTGCAGGAGGCGTTCATCCGCTGGATGGGCGCCGACCGCTCGGCGGTGCGAGAGCCCGAAGCGTTTCTTCGTCGTGTCGTCACCCGCCTTTGCCTCGACCAGCTCAAGTCGGCCCGAAGCCGGCGCGAGACTTATCTTGGGCCATGGTTGCCCGAGCCGATCGTCGAGGAGGAGAGTGACGAAGACGTCACCCTCCCTCTGATGCTCGCGCTCGAGCGCCTCTCTCCTCTCGAGCGCGCGGCCTTCCTCCTGCACGATGTCTTCGGGCTAAGCTTCGAAGAGGTCGGCGCCACGGTCCAGCGCGCGCCTGCGGCATGCCGTCAGCTCGCCGCGCGGGCCCGCGCCCATGTCCGCGAAGCTCGGCCACGCTTCCAGGTGGAGAGGCGGCGCGGCCTGGAACTGGCCGAAGCCTTCTTCCAAGCGTCTCGCAGTGGCGACATGAAGGCGCTCGGCGCGATGTTGGCCGCGGATGTCAGCGTGCATGCCGACGGCGGTGGCAAGCGACCGGCCGCCATGGAGCCCATCCGAGGCTTTGAAGCCGTGATGAAGGTGCACGAGCAGCTGGCGCGGCTGTTTCAGGAAAGCGGCTCGGAGCTCGTCCGCATAGCCTTTGTCAACGGCCTGCCGGGCTTCGTCACCCGTGAGGCCGACGGCGAGCTCCAGACAACCGCTCTCGACATCGAAGACGGCAAGGTCTCGGCGATCTACGTGGTGCGGAACCCCGACAAGCTGCGGCGCCTGCACTAGGGTCTGGTCACTCCCACTCGATGATCGTTAGGGATGCCAACCCCTTGATACAACGCATGTTTCCGGATCACGCTGATTTGAGTACCGTCGCGGATACCGTCAGAATCTTTGGCTGGCGGGTTGACGATGTGAAGGCACATCACCAATCGGCCGCGAAAAGACGCCAGCTCCAAGGGGCACCATAGCAGAGTCCGCCCACCCCCGAACCCCCTCTGCAATCTCGACAAGCTGCCCCCTGGCAATGTCGGACGTGGAACCCCCGCACCCTCCTACAGTTGAGCCGCGAGGAGGTAGGCCATGTCCATGTTCGAATCACCCTGGACGCGCTGGGGCGCCGTTCTCGGCTTTGCGCTGGGTGGCTTCTTCGATGGCATTCTGCTTCACCAGATCTTGCAGTGGCACCACCTGCTAAGCCTTGTTCCCGGCATCGCCGACATGCGCTTGCAGGTGCTGTGGGACGGCTACTTCCACGCGCTTATGTACGTCATCGCCGCAATCGGGATGTTTGGTCTGTGGCGGGCGTACAAGAGCGGACAGGAAGGCTGGGGGCGGCCGCTCTTCGGCGCCGTTCTTGTCGGCTTCGGCATCTGGCACATCGTCGACAGCGTGGCGTCGCACTGGGTGCTTGGAATTCACCGCATCAAGCTCGACAGCCCTAATCCGCTGATGTGGGACCTCATCTGGTTTACTGCGTTTGGCGTCGCGCCGCTCGTCTTCGGCTTCTTGATGCTGCGGGGCGTCCCGGCGAGCCGAGCGAGAACCTCCGGCTCCGCGGCTGCTGTTCTCCTGCTGGGTCTGGTCACAGGCGCAGGCGGGGCCTGGTCGCTGAAGCCCCCGCGCGACCAGCCCTTCACTACTGTCGTATTCGCGCCGGGAACGAACGAGGGCCAGGTCTGGTCTGCGCTTTCCGCGACCGACTCGCGCCTGGTCTGGACCGACGCGTCCATGGGCGTGGTCGTCGTTGACGCTCCGGTCGCTCAGCGCTGGTCCTTCTACCGGTACGGCGCCTTGCTGGTGAGCGGCTCTGGCGTGCCCGCCGGCTGTTTCAACTGGAGCCGCGTCTAGTGAGCGATGAGTCGAACGAACCGCTGGAGCTCACCTACTATTCCGACGTGCTGTGCGTCTTCGCCTACGCTAGCGAGGTGAAGCTCAAAGCCCTCCAGGAGGCGCACGGCGGACGTTTGAAGATCACGCGGCGAGTCTGTGACAGCTTCGGGAACACGGCCACGAAGATCGGTGAGGGCTGGCGGGAGAAAGGCGGCTGGGAGGCCTACGCCGACCATGTCTCGGAGATCGCGGCGCGCTTCGATCACATCGCCCTCCACGCCGATGTGTGGCGCAAGGTGCGGCCGGCGAGTTCCTACAGTCCGCACCTGTTGCTCAAGGCCCTTGAGGTCACCGGAGCCGACGAGGACTTACAGGAAAAGGCAGCTTGGGGATTACGCGAGGCCTTCTTCGGCGGCGCAGAGGACATCGGCCGGTGGGAGGTGCAGCGTGCCGTGCTGCGGATGGCCGGTATTCAGATCGACGCCGCTGAAGCGGCGATTTGGGACGGCCGCGCCTTCGCGGCGCTCGCTGCGGATTTGGCGGCGGCCGAGGAGCAGAAGATCGAAGGCAGTCCGTCTTTCGTGCTGCCGGATGATCGGCAGAAGCTCTACGGAGACGTCGGCTTCCGGATCCTCGACGCCAATGTCCGCGAACGGCTGCGGCGGCCGGAGGCCGATGAACCGGCCTGGTGTTAGCCAGGCTCCCAAGCCGAAGCGCGGTTCGCCGTCACGATCCATGTCGCCGCCGGCAACCGAACACCGTCGCGTCTCACGTAAGGGGTGAGAGCTTCACGAACGACACGGGAGACGGGGCCCAGTTGTTCCGGCGTCTCGCGAAGCATCGCACCGAGCGGGCCCACCTTAAGCGCCATCCCCACGGCCTCGTCGAGGTCGCGGCCCAAGACGATATCCGTGTCGAACGGACTGATGCTGATGTTCGTGTAGCCCCCCTGGACAAGGATGGCTTCGATGCGCCGCGCGTCGGCGAAAGCGAACGGCCCCGGCGCGCTCGGATCGTCAGGAGCGGCGGGCGGGAGGTGCTGCAGCCCTGCGTTCCGCGGGACCGCCATCCAAGCGTTCTCAGCCAAGCTGCGCCAGCAGACAAAGCTCAGGCGACCGCGTGGCGCCAACCCGGAAGCCACGTTGCGGAAAGCCGCGGCCGGATCGGCGAAGAACATGACCCCGAAGCGCGAATAAGCAGCGTCGTAGGGCTCCGCCCCGAAGACGTAGCTCTGAGCATCAGCTTCGAGGAAGTCGACCCGCGAAGCCAAGGCCTCCGGAACCCGTTGTCGAGCGACATCGAGCATAGGCCTCGACACGTCCATGCCAGTGACCTGCCCGGTCTCGCCGACCGCCCGCGCGAGGGCGAGGCTGGTGTGACCGCAGCCGCAGCCGACATCCAGCACACGGTCGCCCGATCGCAGCGCCAGAGCGTCCTGCGCCGCCTCGCCCAAAGGCGCCAGCTGGCGGTCGAGACGCTCGTTCAACGCGGCCCACGTCTCTCCAGCCACCGCGTTCCAGTAGTCGATCTGCGCTTGGTTCGCGGCGTCGGATCTCATAGCCACCTTCACCCCACTCGTGCTGGAGCTGACCAGCTGAACATTGCTCGGCGTCGCGCTCAAGCGGCCGCCGGGCGCGGCTTCGCCAGCCACTCGCGGCCCTTCAGCATCAGGTCGAAGTAGATCCAGGGCAGGAGCTTCGCCTTGAGCACCCAGGCGCTGCGACGCGGCCGGGTCGGATCCCAAGGGAAGCTCGGCATCAAGCGGCCGCCGTAGCCGAACTCGGCCAGGATCACCTTCCCGCGTTCGACCGTCAGGGGGCATGAGCCGTAACCGTCGTAGGCCACAGGCAGCGGACTCCCCTCCAGGTGCGCCAGGATGTTGCGAGCCACGACCGGTGCCTGCTTACGCACAGCCGCGGCCGTCTTGGCGTTGCTTGTGCCCGCGACGTCGCCAACCGCGAACACGTCGGGGTAACGAGGGTGCTGAAGGGTTGCCGGATCGACTTCCACCCAGCCGGCCGCGTCGGCCAAGGGACTATTGCGCACCGCGTCGGGCGCACGCTGGGGCGGCACGACGTGCAACAGGTCGAAGCTACGCTCTTCGAGCCGCGCTTCACTGTCGGCGCTTCGAACTTCGAAGATCGCCCGGCGACGTGGCCCGTCGACAGCCTTCAACGTCGACTGCAAGTGGGTCTGGACGCCGTACCGTTCGATGTAGCGGTTGAGCGGCCCGACAAACTCCGGCACGCCGAAAAGGACCGGGCCCGCAGCGTGGAATTCCACCGCCAAATCGCCGAGCGCGCCCACGCGTCGCCAATGATCACAGCTGAGGTACATCGCCTTTTGAGGCGCCCCGGCGCACTTGATCGGCATGGCCGGCTGAGTGAAGAGCGCCCGGCCTCGCTTCAGGGCCTGCACCTGACGCCAGGTGTTGGGCGCCAGATCAAACCGGTAGTTCGAGGTCACGCCGTTATGGCCGAGCGTTTCCTTCAGGCCGGGGATTTGGGCCCAATCGAGCACCAACCCTGTCGCCACGACGAGCACGCGATAGCGCAGCGTTTCGCCATCCGTGGTCAGCACCTCGTTCTCGTCCGGCCGGAATTCCGCGGCGGTGCCCCGCAACCAGCGCACGTCGGCGGGGATGCAACTCGCCATCGGCCGGACGGTCCTGTCTGCCCGGAACGCGCCGCCACCCACCAGGGTCCAAGCCGGTTGATAGTAGTGGGTCTCGGACGGTTCCAGGATGGCGACGTCGAGCCGCTTGTTGCGCCGACGCAGGCTCGCAGCGGTGGCGGCGCCGGCCGCACCGCCGCCGACGATAAGAACATCGACGATATTTGAAACAGGCTGAGTGGGTTTGAACTTAGCGCGCACGGGCTGGCGCCTTCTCTGAAACGGTTTGAGGTCCCCGGGAGACCAGCTTCGCAGCGGAGCTGGAGAGGAACAGGCCGAGGCCAAGGGCGGCAATGAAACCAATGAGGCCGGTGCTGGGCGCTGTGAGGGAGGCGATGGCCGGGCCCGGGCAATAGCCCCCAAGCCCCCAGCCGATCCCGAACAGCGCCGAGCCGATCCACAACGGGCGCTCGAGGCGTCGGTTGGTCGGCAGCACGAAGCCCGGCTCGAACAACGGACGGTCCCGCCGCCTCGCGAGCCAGAAGGCCATCGCCGACACGGGGATCGCCGATCCCATGACCAGCGCGAGACTGGGATCCCAGCGGCGGGTCACGTCGAGGAAGTTGAGGACCTTATGCGGATTGGTCATCCCTGCGACGGCCAGGCCTGCGCCGAACAATAGGCCGGCGGCGAGCGCCGACAGGACTTTGGCTAGGTTCATGTCATCCCCCGAAGAGGTGGCGTCCGACAGACGCGGTGAGGAAGCCGAAGGCCATGAAGACGCCCGTGGCGACGATCGAGCGGGGCGACAGGCGCGAGACGCCGCAAACGCCGTGGCCGCTGGTGCAACCGTTGGCCATGCCCGTGCCGAGCCCCACCGCGAGGCCGGCCACGATGAGCGACGGCAGACTCGCCGGCGACGGCTGGATGAGCGACTGGCCGCTCAGCTGGCTAGCGACGACAGGACCAAGCAGAAGGCCGCCAAGGAAGGCGAAGCGCCAGGCCCGCTCGGATCCCGGCGTGGTTTTGCGGAAGGCGCCGGAGATCATGCCGCTGACGCCGGCGATGCGCCCCAGCGTGTGGAACAGCACCAAGATCGCCGCGCCGATCAGCAGGCCGCCGACCAGCGCCGCAATGGGCGTAAAATCGGTGGGCATGACGCCTACTCCGGGTCCGCCAGTGGCAGCCCTTGCGAGCGCCAGGCGTCGATGCCGCCCTCGAGCAGATAGGCCTCGCACCCGCTGACCTTCCTGGCCAGGGCGGCGGCGTTCAGGCCGGTGCGGCCACCACTCTTGCAGTGGAAGATCACCGGCTGCCCGGAACCGGCGGGGATCTCGCAAGCCTGTAGCGCGGACAGGGGCGCATGAGCCGCGCCCGGGATGACACCCGATTGCCGCTCGGCGGCTTCCCGGATGTCGACGAGCAGCGCACCGTTTTCCATGAGGGCGGCGGCGGCGGCGGGCGAAATGGTCTTCGGGTGGGTCATCGGGTTTGCTCCAGATCGCTGCCCAGCGTGGGGCAGAAGATGTCCTTGAGAACGGCGAGGAGGCGCGCAGCGCGGTCGTCGCACACGCGGTAGTGAAGGGTCTGGGACTCACGCCGGAAGGTGACGAGGCCGTCTTCCCGCAGGCGGGCCAGATGCTGCGACAGCGCCGACTGGCTGAGGGTGATGCGCTCGCCAAGCTCGCTCACCGTCATCTCGCGGAAGACCAGGAGGTGACACAGCACCAGCAGGCGATGCTCGTTGGCTAGCACCCGCAGGAACTGCGCTGCCTCCGCGGCATGGGCCTGGAAGTCGGCAACGGAGAGGCCGTCAAAGGGTTGGGTGTTGGAGTCCGGCTGCATCATGCACCACATATATCAGACTTGCCTAATTTAGGAAGCTCTCATATATGTGTCAACACGCATGACGAGGAGCCAGTCGTGACCTCCAATCTTCAGATCCGCGCCTTCTTCGACGAGGCGACCAAGACCGTCACCTACCTCGTGTGGGATCACACGACCCGCGATGCGGCCGTCATTGACCCCGTCCTGGACTTCGATTTCGCCTCTGGCGAAGTCGACACCCGCTCTGTGGAGCAGGTGCTCGCCGCGGCTAGAGAGCTGCAGCTGAAGTTGTCTTGGGCGCTGGAGACCCACGCGCACGCCGACCACCTGAGCGGTGCGCCCTACATAAAGGCCAAGACGGGCGCCAAGATCGGCATCGGCGAACACATTCGCGATGTGCAGAAGATCTTCCGGCCGATCTTCAACGCCACTGATCTCAATCCTGACGGCAGCGACTTCGACCACCTGTTCAAGGACGGGGAGCGCTTCCTCCTGGGCGGCCTTGAGATTGAGGTGCTGCACGTTCCTGGCCACACTCCCGCTGACGTGGCCTACCGGATCGGCGACGCCGTGTTCGTCGGCGACACCCTGTTCATGCCGGACTACGGCACCGCCCGGGCAGACTTTCCCGGTGGGGATGCCCGGCAGCTGTATCGGTCGATGCGGCGGCTGCTCGACCTGCCGCCTCAGACCCGACTGTTCATGTGCCACGACTACAAGGCGCCGGGCCGCGACACCTATGCGTGGGAGACCACCGTCCAGGCCCAGCGCGAGCAGAACGTGCACCTTAAGGACGGGGTCACCGAAGACGCCTACGTGGCCATGCGCGAGGCGCGCGACGCCACCCTCTCGGCCCCAGCGCTTCTGATGCCGTCAATCCAGGTCAACATCCGAGCTGGTCGGTTCCCGCCCGCGGAAGCCAATGGCGTCCACTACATGATGGTGCCGGTGAAGGTGAAGGACGCGAGCACGGCGCCAGCCGTACTTGGCGACACCGCGTCGCGATAGGTCGGATCGGCTGTGTCGCTCGCCCGCTACTTTCCGATCCTCGACTGGGGCCGGCGCTATGACCGGGCTACGGCAGCCAGCGACCTGCTGGCCGCCGTGATCGTCACGATCATGCTGATCCCGCAGTCGCTGGCTTATGCGATGCTGGCCGGCCTGCCGCCGCAGGTCGGGCTCTACGCCAGCATCGCGCCGCTGCTTGCTTACGCGATCTTCGGGACCAGCCGGACCCTGGCGGTAGGCCCGGTCGCGGTCGTTTCGCTGATGACCGCCGCGGCCGCCGGCAACGTGGCGGCCCAGGGCACGCCCGAGTACCTCGCCGCGGCGGTCGTACTGGCGCTGCTGTCCGGGGTCTTCCTGCTCCTTCTCGGCGTCTTCCGCCTCGGCTTCCTGGCGAACTTCCTCAGCCACCCTGTCATCTCAGGCTTCATCACCGCCTCGGGACTGTTGATCGCCATCAGCCAGCTGAAGCACCTGCTCGGGGTGAGCGCCGAAGGCGACACCGCCATCGAGCTGATCAGCGGTCTCGTGCGGCACGCTGGACAGATCAACCCTCCGACCGCCGTCATCGGTGTCGCGGGCTTGGCGTTCCTCTTCTGGGTCCGCAAGGGGCTGCAGCCGCTCCTCCAGCGCATGGGCCTTCCGGCCCGCCCAGCCGGCATGATCGCCAAGGCAGGCCCCGTGGTGGTGGTCGCCGCCTCCACCTTGGCGGTGTGGGCGCTTGGGCTGGAACAGGCGGGCGTGCGCACGGTCGGCGAAATCCCGGGCGGCTTGCCGAGCCTGGCCGTGCCCGAATTCGATTTATCGGACTGGCTGTCGCTCGTGGGTCCGGCGGCGCTCTTGTCCATTGTCGGTTTCGTGGAGTCGGTGTCGGTCGCCCAGACCCTGGCGGCCAAGCGTCGGCAGCGCATCGATCCCGACCAGGAACTGGTGGCGCTCGGGGCCTCGAACCTCGGCTCGGCGTTCTCGGGGGGGTTCCCCGTCACCGGCGGCTTCGCCCGCAGCGTCGTTAACTTCGACGCCGGGGCGGAGACGCCTGCCGCCGGCGCCTACACCGCTGTTGGTATTGCCGTGGCGACCCTGTTCCTCACGCCGCTGATCCGCGACCTGCCGAACGCCACGCTGGCGGCGACAATCATGGTGGCGGTGCTTTCACTGGTGGACCTCAAGGCGCTGTCGCGCACCTGGCGCTATTCCCGGGCCGACTTCGCCGCCATGGCCGCGACCATCCTGCTGACCCTGAGCATGGGCGTGGAGGCCGGGATCGTGGCCGGAGTCGGGCTGTCGCTGGCGCTCTACCTGTATCGCGGCTCCAAGCCGCACGTCGCCATCGTCGGCCAGGTCCCCGGCACCGAGCACTTCCGCAACGTTCTGCGTCACGAGGTGCAGACTGTCCCGGGGATCGTCACCCTTCGGGTCGATGAGAGCCTCTTCTTCGCCAACGCCCGCTATCTCGAGGACACCGTCTACGAGCTGGTGGCGGAGGACAAGGCCATCCGCCACCTGGTGCTGATGTGCTCGGCCGTCAACGAGGTCGACGCCAGCGCGCTGGAGAGCCTCGAGGCGATCAATGCGCGACTGAGGGACGCCGGCGTCACGTTCCACCTCTCCGAGGTCAAGGGGCCGGTCATGGACCGGCTGAAGCGCTCGCACTTCCTCGAAGACCTCACCGGCGAGATCTATCTCTCGCAACACGAGGCGATTGCCCAGCTGAAGGCGCGACTGGAACACGAACGGCCCTTCGATCCCAAGGCGCATATGGGAGCCCACATATGATCTTCCGACAGCTCTACGAGCCGGAGTCCTCGACCTACACCTACCTGTTCGCAGACCCGCAGACCCGGGAGGCCGTGCTCCTTGATCCGGTCATCGAGACGGTCGAGCGCGATCTGTCGGTGTTGCAGGAGCTGGAGCTGACGCTCGCCTGCACCCTCGACACTCACATCCATGCCGACCACATCACCTCGGCCTGCCGGCTTCGCAGCCTCACCGGCTGCCAGGTCGTCTATCCCGCGATAGACGCCCTGCCCTGCGTCGACATCGGGGTGGCCGAGGACCGGCCGCTGAGGGTCGGCGGACTGGTCTTCCAGCCCCTGTTCACGCCCGGCCACACCGATACTCATCACAGCTACCTTGTGGAGGTCCCGGGGGTTCTGCGCGTGTTCACCGGGGACGCCCTGCTCATCGACGGCTGCGGCCGGACCGATTTCCAGAATGGCGACGCGCCTACCCTCTACCGGTCCGTGACCGAGAAGATCTTCAGCTTGCCGGGCGACACCCTGGTCTATCCCGCCCACGACTATAACCATCGCCACGTTTCGTCCGTGGCGCAGGAGCGCGAGCGCAACCCGCGTATCGGAGCAGGGCAGACACTGGACGGCTTCGTCCAGATCATGGCCGACCTCAACCTTCCCTACCCCAAGAAGATGGACATCGCCGTTCCGGCCAACCGCCTTTGCGGCGACTGCGGCGAGGCGACTGAGCGGGCCGTGCGTGAGATCGACAGCAAGTCCTTCCAGGGCGCGCCCATAAGCCGGCCTTAAGTTGGCGGGACTTCAGACCTGGGGGCGATCATGGGAGTTCGTATGAAACTGCTGACCCTGTCCTTGATGGCCGCGGCCCTCGCCAGTTCGGCTACCGCCCAGACGGCCCCCCTCGTCCCCGGCTTCGGAGCCGTGGCGCCGGTTATGGACGCCCACGAGCGGCCTGATCCCGGCCGTGAGTACAAGGTGGTCTTCGACGTCTCCAAGGGCGCCACGGAGAGAGATAAGCCGGCGGCCGGGCTCGAGCGGGTCGCGCGCTTCGTCAACATGCTCGGCGCCGGCGGTGTTCCGGCGGAAAAGCGGCGGATCGTGGCCGTCCTGCACGGCCCAGCCACTGAGGCGGTGATGACCGACGCGGCCTATGGCCTGCGCCATGGCGGCGCGAAAAACCCCAACGGCGCGTTGATCGCGGCCCTTGAGCGGGCGGGGGTCGACGTCCGCGTCTGCGGTCAGGCGCTGGCTGGCCAGAAGATCGCCCGTGACGACGTCTTGTCGGCGGTGCAGGTGGACCTGGCGGCCCTCATGACCGTCACTCACCTGCAGTTCGCCGGCTACGCCCTGGTGGTCAGCTGATGGCCAGCCAGACATCGCCCGGGTCACCGGCGCGCACCGAACGGTTCGATTTCGTAGGTTCGGCCGGTCGCAAGCTGTCGGGTCGCCTTGAGCGGGCCGCCGGCCGTCGCCGCGGCGCGGTGCTGTTCGCGCACTGCTTCACCTGCGGCAAGGCCGCGTTGCCGGCTGTTCGGATCTCCCGCGCCCTCGCGGGCCGGGGCTTTGACGTGCTGCGGTTCGATTTCGCGGGCATCGGCGAAAGCCAAGGGGACTTCGCCGAGACCACCTTCTGCAGCAATGTCGAGGATCTAGAGGCCGCAGCTCGCGCCATGCGCGAGGCAGGCATTGCCCCCGACGTCCTGGTTGGACACAGCCTCGGCGGCGCGGCGGTGATCGCCGCCGCCGCATTGCTCACCTCCATTCGCGCGGTGGCGACCATCGGTGCGCCCGCGGACCTCGATCATCTTCTGGGCCTGCTAGGCTCGGCGCTCCCCAGGATCGAAGCTGACGGTTCGGCCGAGGTCGACCTGGGGGGCGTCCGGCCGGCGCGGGTCGGCCGACCCTTCGTCGAAGCGCTGCGCAGCCACGATTCGGCTCAGGACGTGCGCGCTCTTGGACGGCCCTACCTCGTGCTCCAGGCGCCGCAGGATCGCATCGTGACGGCCGAGAACGGCTTGCGGCTCTTCACCCTCGCGCAGGGCGCCAAGAGCTATGTGTCGCTGGACGGGGCCGATCACTTGCTGTCCGACCCCGCGCATGTCGCCTACGCCGCCGAGGTGCTCTGCGCCTGGTCTGGCCTCGAGGTGGCCGCCGCCCTCGCGCCGGAGCCGAAAACCGGCTGGGTGGACGTCTCGGAAACCGGCGCGGGCGGCTATCAGGTCGAAGTCGCGACAGCCGCCGGTCGCTTCCTTGCGGACGAGCCGGAGGATGTCGGCGGCCTGGGCTCCGGCCCCACGCCCTATGAGCTCATGTCGGCCGCGCTTGGCGCCTGCACCGCCATGACCTTGCGGATGTATGCCAGCCGCAAGGACATTGCCCTCGGCCCCGTCGCGGTGCAGGTGGCGCACGCTAAGACGGATGGGCGCGACAGGTTCGAGCGACGCCTCCTCCTGCCAGCGGACCTGCCAGAAGCTCAACGGCAAACCCTGAAGCAGATCGCCGAGAGGTGCCCGGTCCACCGCACCCTCACAGGCGGAGCCGAGGTCGCAACACGGCTGACCAGCCCCGCGCCCCAGAGCGGGCGCGCCGAGCACCTGCAGGCCGTGGCCGCCGCCTTGGAAGACGACGCCGCTCCGCCGGCGAAGGGAGTGGTGCAATGACGTCACTCTATGACCGTTGGATCCTTCCTGGGCTGCTGAAGGCCGCCTGCAGCGCCCCGGCGATCGCCGCGCAGAGGGCCAAGGTCGTGCCCCTCGCGGAAGGCCGCGTGCTGGAACTCGGCGTAGGCATGGGCCTGAACCTGGCGCACTACGAGGCAGCCAACGTCAGCGAAGTGA
>Ga0065721_10048807_pt1 | contig 79863 bp, 46 predicted proteins | sample Mesricmetagenome_FD_59108 | JGI IMG/M metagenome (GOLD analysis project Ga0065721, IMG submission 59108) | Mesophilic microbial community from rice straw/compost enrichment Sample: eDNA_1 v2 (version 2) | ecosystem: Engineered > Solid waste > Grass > Composting > Bioreactor | place: USA: Davis...
AAGACTAACGTGAGCTACCCAGTGAGCAGTGTCACGGTAACACCAACAGTTTCGGACACGGTCCATGCTGCGGTCACGGTCAGCTTATACACGGGCGGCGGAGCATTAGCAGGCGGACCATACGCGGTGACGAGTGGCACGGCGTCTCCAACGCTCCCTCTAAATGTAGGGACCAGCACGATTATGGTACAGGTCACCGCAGAGGATGAAACCACCAAGATTTATACCGTTACGGTGACGCGGGGAGCGAGCAGTAATGCTGAATTAAGCAATTTAACACTGTCGAGCGGTACGCTGGTTCCGGCGTTTGGGGGTACTTACACGGCCAGCGTAGGCTATACGGTGAGTAGCGTCACGATAACGCCGGAATTGTCGGATGCCGACAATTCCTCCGTCACCGTCAGTGTATATGATGACGGCGGAATGCTAGTAAGCGGTCCTCATACGGTAACGAGCGGAACGGCCTCCACAGCGCTGCCGCTGAACGTGGGCAATAATGTAATTAAGGTTCTTGTAACGGCGCAGGATGGCTCGACAAGAACATACATTGTAACGGTCACGCGAGCAGCGGTAAACAGTAATGCGGATCTAAGCGGATTAACGTTGTCGAGCGGCATGTTAAGTCCGGCGTTTGGGGCGGATACGACCAACTATACGGCGAACGTGGAAAATAACGTAAACAGCCTTACCGTCACGCCAACGGTCGCGGACGGCCATGCAGCAGTGACGGTAAATGATGTGCCGGTAACGAGCGGTGCTGCTTCCGCAGCGCTGCCGCTTATCACAGGCAGCAATGAGATTACGATCCTTGTAACGGCACAGGATAACACAACGAAAACGTACAAGGTTGTCGTAACCCGAGAGGCGCCGATCAGTACTGGCGGCGGCGGAGGTGGCGGGGGTTCAGCGCCGGTTGTCGATATCCCTGATACGAACAAAGCGGTTATTGTTCTGAACGGCCAGGAGTTGGATCCGGCCGGTATCGATACCGGGAAGCCGTTTGTCACGCTTGATGCAACGCCGAAAGAAGGTGTGGTTATTGTTGGTATTCCGGCGAGTATTTTGACCGAGTTAGCCGCCAAAAATGCCGATTTTTACTTCGTGATCAGGACGCCATACGGCAGCTATCAAGTGCCGGCTAATCTGGCTTCGCTTATTTCAGGGCTGCCGGATTTACTTGCCAGCAACAAGCTTCAAGCCGGAGATGTCAGCTTCAGGATTACGCTCTCGGATAAGTCCAGCGACAAGAACTTGCAAGCTGTAATCACAAGCGCATTGCCTAATGGCAAAGTATTAGGACCGATTGTAGATTTCCATATCGATGTCGTTCATACGAAGACCGGCTTAACGGTCGGAACGGCAGATCAATTCAAAAAGGCGCTGACGAGATGGATTCCGCTTCCGAACAACCCGGCTGAGTTGTCGTCGCAGCTATGGGGAGCGTTCCGTTATCAGGAGGCGACGAAGAAGCTCGAGTTTGTTCCGGCCACGATGCTGGAACAAGACGGCGTGTGGTATGCGGCCATCCAGTCATATACCAACAGCGTATATGCTGTGGTAGCCAATAAAGTGAGCTTTGCCGACGTGGAGAAGCATTGGAGCAAATCTGCAGTAGAGCTTGCCGCAGCCAAAGGGCTGGTAGAGGGCATTGGCGGGGGGCAGTTTGCTCCCGATAAAATGGTAACGAGAGCAGAGTTTACGGCAATGCTGGTCCGGACTTTAGGAAGGGGCACATCCACTGGCAGCAGCACGGTATCCTATAGCGATGTTACTCCAGACGCATGGTATTTCGATGCCGTAGCAACAGCGCAAGACCTTGGATTGCTGGACTTCGTGAGCGGCACTAAGTTCAAGCCTGATCAACCGCTCACCAGGGAGGAAATGGCAAGCATGCTGGCCGCGATGATTGCGCTAGAGAAGCCAGCCATTGCGCAAAGCGATGTAAGTCTGAACGGTTATAAGGATCTCGATAACGTGGATGCATCCTATTTGGAAAATATCCGTTTGATGGTGAAGCTCCAGATTATGAGAGGCACAAGCGAGGAGACGTTTAGTCCCAAGGGCGTTACAACACGAGCTGAAGCGGCGGTTGTATTCATTCGTATGCTGCAAGAGCTGGGAATGATCGACTGAACGACATTCCCGGATCATTCAAACCAGATTTTTCAAGAGGTTGCGGAAAAACGAGCTGCGGCGGAGTATAAGAAGCATAATCAGCCCAGCGCTATAAAAATGAGAAGCCCGTTTCGTGATGTTGCGGTATGGGCTTCTCAACAATCTGACTCGCTCAATGTGGAGCGAGTTTTTTTGTTTTCGAACATCTATTCGCTGACAATCTGCTGCCATCAAGGTTGGTTTATGATGGAATTCCATATGAAGTGTCCTATGTGCGGATTAAGACTTGAGATCCGAGCAGCATGATTTTCCTTATAAAGGGATTTCAGGGGGATTGTCGAAAGTTTAGGTGTGAATATTCGTTCGGCATTTCTCATTCGCTTGCGGACTGAAAGGGGGATTTATAGACATGATGACATTAGCTTCCGAAGATGGGGAGCATATTGCCCAGGAAATGGAATGGCTTCGACAATATATCCTGAAATATCCCTTGCAAAAGAAAGTGCTTCTAGTCCAGTCCTTCTCTCAAGGGCATCAGTTCATGGAACGGATAGTTAAATCCGGCCAACCGATCATGAACATATGTGTTCATACGATACAGTCATTAATTGCTGAACATACTTCGTTCCCCCTTCATCGTTCGAAAATTCAGTATGCAGACAATGTCCGAACATACTGGCTTGTTCATTTCCTTATGCATGAATGTTCGGCTGAACCGGAATGTTATATTCCGCCAGATCTGATTCAGCCAGGTATTGTTGGACTCATACATCAAGCAATCATAGAGCTGCGAATGGCAGCTGTCAGTTCTCGTACCTTGCAGATAGAGTCGTTTATAGATGCTCGGAAAGGAACCTACCTGAAAGAGCTGCTTCGCAGATATGAAGAGATGCTTAATGAGCATCAGCTCATGGACTTCGCTGGCTTGATTAATTACATTCAACCCTCACGCGAGAATGCCCGTTATTTGGTGTTTCTGAATGCATTGCCTGATCTTATGTCTCACCAAATGCTGCAGAAGCTGGCAGGAGCTTATGACGAGATACCAGACGGCGGTAAGCCGTTCTATATAAGGGAGTCAGGCTTCCCTGCTGACCGAGTGGAAATGTTCCAGGCATCCGGAGCAATGGCTGAGGCTAGAGAAGTATTCAGAAGAATCATATCCGGGCAGATCAGATTGGATCAGGCAGAAGTGATGGCGTCTAATTATGAGTATTATGCCGGTATTTTCTATACCTTAAGCCATGTACATGGCTGGCCGTGTACCTTTTCAGAAGGACTGCCTCTCGAGATGAGCTCGGCAGGGCAAGCGGCTGTGCAGTTTCTACATTGGGTGGAACAGGATTTTCCCATTCAACCTATCCTTACGATGCTTCATGAAGGTTCGATTACGTTCAAGCATTATGATGAAGCGGGAAACAACAAGAGATGGGCTCGCTATTTGGAACGCCTTGGCATAGGAAAAGGGCGTGAACGGTACGATAAACTGCTTGTACCCGATCAGAAGGCTGCCGAAGCGGAACAGCGTTTAGCGGAGAATCTGAAACAGGCTTTTCAACAAATATGGAGTTTCCTGCCCGATGTTTCCTTGGATAGCTGGACCATTGGTTCAATCGTTCGGGCAGCCGCTTCCTTCGTTGAGCACTTTGGTTCTGTACATACCGAAGAAGATATGAAGGTAAGCAAGCAATTGCGGCAAACAGCCGATTCGCTGGCGGGGACGCCGGGAGCTGTTCATGTTCAGCGAGACCTGGCCATCCGCTATGCCAAGGAATCCATTAGCCGAATACGAACTTTTGTTGCTGCTGTTCCTGAACCAGGAAAGCTTCATATCTCTTCTGTATCAAACGGAGGATATTCTGGAAGGGAAAATATCTGCCTGGTTGGCATGGATGAACGAAGCTGGTCGTCAGGAAGCAGGCAGGACCCCATTTTATTGGACGAGGAGCGGGCCCGAATCTGTTCTGCGTTACAAACGTCGTTCAATCGTATTCAGCAATTACGGCTTCAAAGAGATGCGACAATTGGAAGGATTCGCGGCAACGTTACGATGAGCTTCGCTTGTTATGATCCGGCAGATAAAGAAAGACTTCATCCGGCTTTCGAAATGCTTCAAACGTATCGGATGAAGGCAAGGAATCCGGAGGCAGATTTTACGGCTCTTCAGGATGAATTAGGTGGGCCAGTTAAATATTGGGGCACTGGTGATAAGGAATCCCTTGATCAAGGCGACCGCTGGAGTCAGGAGCTTGGTGACCGCGGTGGTACGGCGAGATGGAGCAATGGCATAAGGGTGCTTGAGGATACCAGACCAAATCTGCTGCAGGGTCGCCGAGCAGCATTGACGCGGCAGGAGAAAAGATTAAGCGAATATGATGGCTGGATATCGGCATTTGCTTTTGCTGCAACTGAGAGTGCTGACGGGAGTGTTGATGGACCGCCAACCATTAGTGCAAGCCGCCTGGAGCATTATGCAAGATGTCCGATGCAGTATTTTTTCAGTTACGAGCTTGGATTGCGGCCAAAAGAGTCCATTGAACCTGACCCGTCTGCATGGCTTAGACCTGATCAGAGGGGAACTCTGCTGCATGAAGTATATTTTCGTTATTTGAGTGAAGCAGACAGGGAGCATGAGGGGCAAATTATTCATGACCGGGATAAGCTAAACCTGATTACGAATGAAGTGGTCACTCACTTCGCAGAACATATTCCATCCCCGTCGCCATTCCTGCTCGATAAAGAATGCCGTGAGCTGTATGAAGATATTGATGTGTTCTATAATCGTGAGCTTGAATGCGTGGATAGACCAATCTTGTTCGAACAGGAGCTTTCCATCAACGGGGAGCCTTTAGTTGTCCAATTGGAAGATGGGCTGCAGGTTCGGATGAAAGGTTTTGTGGATCGAATCGATCAGGTTGGCCCTCATACGTACCGGATTATAGATTACAAGACGGGTAATCCGACGAAATTCGGCGAGTCCAGCTATTTCAATAAGGGAACGCAGCTGCAGCATGCGCTGTATGCGGCAGCTGCGGAAGCATGGATGCAGCAGACCGGGTTCGATGTGCATGCGGTGGTGATGGAATCGGCTTATCTTTTTCCGACAGTAAGAGGACAAGGGGAGCAAACGGTCAAAGTCCAAAATCGTCGCTTGGAGCTGGCTCATATTGTAGCTTTACTGCTGGAATCCATGCAGAGCGGAGTGTATGTGCCGACCTCGGATCAATCCAAATGCCATTGGTGCGAATATAACCGGGTATGCGGACCACATGCGGAATGGATGAAAGAGAAGCGATCGGCGGAGGAGAATGCTTCGATTCTTCAAGCGCTTCTGGAGGTGGAGAGCATTGAATAGACCAAGTGACATGGCAGCGCGCGAGAAAATACAATTTGATCTGGATACAACGTTTCTGGTTGAAGCGGGTGCGGGCTCGGGGAAAACCACCAGTCTGGTTGGCCGTATGCTCCAGCTCATCAGATCGGGTCAAGCGGTGATGAGTGAGATCGCAGCGATTACCTTCACGAATAAGGCGTCAGATGAGCTTCGCGAACGATTCCGTCTCGCGCTGGAACGGGAGAACAGCAAAGGCTCATCGGGTTCGGGTGAAGAACAAGAACGAATTGAGATTGCGCTCCGCCATATGGACCAGTGCTTCATTGGAACCATTCATGCTTTCTGCGGCATGATGCTTCGCGAACGCCCCGTTGAATCGGGACTAGACCCTGCTTTTATCGAATTGGATGATGAACAGGAGAAAGCATTCCAGGCCGTATGCTGGGAAGATTATCTGCTGCAGTTAAGGATAACCGGTCAGGAGAGACAGCTGGAGGAGCTTCTTCAGCTAGGTGTTGATGTTATCACTTTGCGTTGTGCTTATGAATGCGTATCGTTATTTTCGGATGTGCATATTGTGACCGACCCTTCCGTACAGAAACCGGATTTCGACCGTATTCGTCTATCGCTATTTCCGCTGGCAGAGGATGCCTATGCTTATATACCTTCGACGGAGCCGGAGAAGGGATGGGATGTTCTCCAAAAGCTGGTTCGAGAAACGAAGCAGCATGGCAAATACAGGAGTATCGAAGATGAATTTGCTATGCTTCGCATGGCCCGGCGTTTTGAACGCAAGCTTTCGGTTACTCAGAATCGTTGGACCGACAAAAATAAGGCGAAGGAGCTTTGTGATCGGTTTCAAGAGTGGCAGATTCAGGTTTTGCTTCCGTTTCTCGAGGATTGGCGGGAATACCTGTATCCGAAGCTTATTCATTTCGTCCTGCCTGCCGTGCATTACAGCAAGCAAAGAAGACAAAAAGCCGGGCTTGTCAGCTTTCAGGATTTATTGGAAAAAGCAACGGATATGCTGCGAGAACATGCTGATGTGCGCAGCTGCTTTGCCAAGCGGTACCGGCGTCTGCTCATAGATGAATTTCAGGATACAGATCCTATTCAGGCGGAGATGATGTTCCTTCTGGCCGGAGATGAGGGGAAGGCGGATATCAAGGATTGGAGAAGACTGGAGCCGCGTCCGGGATCGCTTTTTATCGTGGGCGATCCCAAGCAGTCGATTTATCGGTTCAGACGAGCTGACATCTCAATCTATAATGAAGTGAAGGAAAAGGTGGCGGCATGCGGGGAACTGCTGACTCTCTCCAGTAATTTTCGATCGATAGATGCGATTGGTCAATTTGTTAACGAGACATTTGCAGCGAAGCTGCCGCCTTCGGCTACAGAAGAGCAAGCGGGATTTGTGCGCATGGGCACGCAAAGACCGGACCCCTTGCCTGATGATGCAACGGAATATGGCGTTCGATCCTTGATGTATCCGAAAATAACCGGAGGCAAGCAGAAGGTCGCTGAAGCAGATGCGGAGCGGGTAGCAGCCTATATTTCATGGGCTTGCAGCAATGGCCATTTGCGTATCCAGGAACAAGATGCCCACACTCGGCAATGGGTTTACCGTGATGCAGTACCGGGAGATTTTCTTATTTTACTAAAAACCAAAGAGTTTCTGCATGTGTATGAGGAAGAGCTGGACCGTTACGGAATACCGGCAGATACAGCCGGAAGTGCTGCCTTATATAAGGAGATGCTTGTCATTGCCGAATTAACGGCTGTTCTGCAGGATTCAACGGATCATGTTGCCTTGCTTGCGGTACTTAGAGGCCTGTTGTTTGGAATCAGCGATCGTGCCTTATACGCTTACCGGCAGGAGGGTCACAACTTCTCCTATGACGAGGCTCCTGAGCTTAGCAAATGTTCGGCAGCTGCGAAGCCGGTGGCGGAAGCCTTGCTCATATTGAAACAATACATGGACTGGACGACACAATTGCCTGCCATGGCTGCTTTGCTGAAAATTCTGGAGGACTGCGTTGTGCTTACGTATGCAGCAGCTCAAGAAGCAGGCGCCACGCGGGCAGGCTCTATTCTAAGGCTGCTTCATCTTCTGCAGGACCAGCCGGAAGCCGTGGGCAGCTGGTCAGCACTCAGTGAACGGCTTCGTCAATCGGTGCAAGGCAAAGGGCTTGAGACGATGAGCTTACTTGCGGGCGGCAGCGGCGCCGTTCGAATCATGAATCTTCATAAAGCCAAGGGATTGGAAGCTCCTGTCGTATTCCTGGCTTGTCCTTGCGGAGAATCGGATCATGATGCGAAGCAATATATTAACCGCATGAGCTCGCCGGCGGAGGGCTATTTTACAATTACGAAGAAGCTTTACCAGTTCCAGGAGGAAGTGATCGCCCAGCCCCCGGGATGGACAGCGATGAGCGAGCGAGAGCGGCTCTATATGAACGCGGAGAGAGACCGGTTATTATATGTCGCTGCCACTCGTGCGAAGCAGCTGCTTGTTATTAGCTTGTATCCCGATCAGCCGGATTTATGCCCGTGGAGTCCGCTTGTGAAGAGCGAGGATGAGCAAGTTCCAGAGCTGGTTATGATGGAGCAGGCCCCATTGCCAAGGCAGATCTATACAGGTGATCCGCAGCTTGAGGAATTGGAAAGGAGCCTGACCGATCGTCGAGAAGCGATCAGTCAAGTATCTTACAAGCGGGTCTCGGTAACGGCTCTGACCAAAAATGCAGGTGTTGCTCCGGAATGGTCAGCGGAAGGACGGGGTCAGGCTTTTGGCAGCCTGGTCCATCGTTGTCTTGAGATGATCGGAACGGGTGCTGTTGACGCTGCCGAATTAGAAGAATATATGTCGTATCTGGCTGAGCAAGAGGGAGTCGCACTGGAATGGATTCCGGTCGCGGCAGCTATGATAAGGCAAGTTACAGAGGGCGAGCTGTGGCAGCGAAGCTTAAACGCAAAGCAGAGGCTGCATGAGGTTTCATTGCATCTATTGAAAGAGACGAAGAATGCAAGCGCAGCAAACGAAGAACAGGCCGAGCAATTGTATGTACGGGGTATAATAGATTACGTGTTCGAAGAAGAAGACGGCTGGGTCATTGTCGATTTTAAGACCGATGTATTCGAGTCGGAGCAGGAAGCGGACTTTGTCCGATTCTATAGACCGCAGGTGCAGGTATATGCCGAGGAATGGAGTCGGACGTTTGGCTGTTCGGTGAAAGAGACGGGGTTATATTTTCTCCAGCATCAGAAATATGTACCATTGTAAGCGCGGGGGACCTTAGGGTCCCCTTATTCGAGTTTAATTGGAACAGATGTTTGGTGACATCCTTCTGTCGCAGTCGTTTGTTATGCTGGCTGTACGAAGTTGAAGGAGTGGCTGGGTATGACAGAAGCTATAACAATCACAATGGATACAATTGTGGAGAAGCAAATGAAAATTTCCGAAATCGCGATGACTATTGAAAAGGCGATGGAGGCTTTCGATAAAGGTTACCATGAAGCGGGAATTACAATGCTGCAAGCACAAGCGGATGATTTGCTTCGCATGGCTGATCTGACAGAAGATGCGGATATACGTGCCGAGTTATTATTGCTCTGCGAGCAGCTTGAGAGCTTTGGGCAAATGCCAATCACTGCTGAATCCATAGCCAGAAGTACAAGGCGATGAAGTAGGGGAACACTTAGAAGCTATAAGGATGATTACACAAAAATAAGGAGTTTCTGTATTAGGCATCCAGAAGCAGGAATTAGTCAATTAGGCCTAGAAAGCTATAATTGACCAATACAACTATGGGGTGCTGACATGACGGAGAGATTAATTCGATTATTGCGCATTATTATGCTGATTCAAGGCAAACCGGGCATTATCGGCCGCGAGCTTGCAGAGCGCTGCGAGACGACAGAGCGCACCATATATCGGGATTTGGAGCTTCTTAGCACCTTCGTGCCATTCACGAATCTGGGTCATGGCAAAGGATACTCCTTCATGGGAAGCTTCTCCATGTACCCCCTCAACTTCACGGAGCAGGAAGCGCTGGTGTTCACCATGCTCCCTTCCGTGATTGATCAAGTAAAGCCGCTGCTTCCGCCGGGCTTCGACTCCGCTTATGAGAAGATCATGGCAACCCACCACAAAGAAAAAGCCCGCCATGCGGATGTGGTTCAACAAGTCGCGGACGTCATTCAGATGGGAACGCCGCTAGGCCGCGAGCAAGGGCCCAACTTCTTGTATCCGATTATCCAAGCGATTCTATCGCAAACCTCGCTTAAGGCTGTATACCATTCACAAGGGCGGAATAAACAGACGGAACGGATCATTGATCCGTATGTTCTTGTGCCAAGGGAGCAGCGTTTCTACCTTATTGGCTATTGTCACCAGGCCGGAGAGATCCGGACCTTCCGGGTCAGCCGGTTCTTAAGCATAGAAGGAACGGACATCCAATTCGATAAAGGCAGCTTTAATGTGCGCCATTATTTGAAGAATACCTTCTCGATCGAACGCGGACAGGGGCAAATCAAGTTCAAGGTTCGTTTTTCCCCGAATGTGGCAAGGTACATACAAGAGGAAGAGTGGTTCGTCGAGCCGCGCATGAAGCTGGAGAAAGACGGCAGCCTGCTGTTTGAGGTAACGCTGAACCATGACCGCGAGTTCCTTATGTGGATCAACTCCTACGGGCCGGATGTTGAGATCCTGGAGCCAAAGAGTTATCGGGATGCGATGCGGGAGCGGTTGGAGAGGTGGCGGGGGATTTATGGGTGAGGGAATGCAGAGTAGTATAAAGTTGTAAAAGAATGTTCATTTTATTAATTTGTAATACTTAATAGAAATGTAGAGGGAAATATGGAATAATATAATTTGTTCTGTCGTCAATAGGAATTTTGTAGTATTTTAACTAATCTATTCTCGTAAATTGGAGGAATAACGTGATTAATATTCATTTGCCTTTATATGATCAATGCCGTTCATGGATTAAACGAAACAGAGAAACAAAAAAGTCAGATTGGGATTCCATAAAGTATGCCTCACGTTCGACTGAACAGGAATTAAAAGATTTTATTCAACAACAAGTTGAGTTGAATGACTGGCCAGAGTTACAAGTTGAAGATTGGTTTGAGATTGTGGAGTCTGAAAAAGAAGCAGAAAATAGAAGCATAGCCATAAGCGAAATGGATAATGCGACTACAGTAGTTGACAATTCTCAAGATACAATTGTTACTGTGCCTGAAGATCCTAGGTCATCTTGGCTGCTATATAAGAAGCATTTAATAGATTCTGATTGGAAAGAAGAGTCGCTAAAAGAGATTGAGAAATCAACAATTAGCATATTAAAGAGGATGAACAAAAACACGGCAGAGACCGGCTCAATAAAGGGACTGGTTATCGGCCATGTTCAATCAGGCAAAACAGCTAACATGGCCGCGCTTATGGCTATGGCCGCTGATTGGGGTTGGAACTTATTTATTGTATTATCGGGGACAATAGAAAACCTAAGGAAGCAAACACAGAGCCGATTGTTTAGTGATCTTAATCATCCTGGCAATATTAATTGGTACAGTCTTGAGCATCTTTCCAAGAAAAGTCCGATGGGAAGCCGTGCCCATGAATTGCGCTGGGACGATAATTCTAACATGAGGTATATGACGGTTTGCTTGAAAAATTCTGGACGATTAAAAAATTTGTTGGAATGGATGCAGTATGATCCTAACAAGTATAAACAAATGAAAATCATGGTTATTGACGACGAAGCTGATCAAGCCAGCGTAAATACCGGTGATATAAGCAAGAATGACAGGAAAAGAATTAACCAGCTTATTGTGAATTTGGTCGAAGGGAAGACGCCTAAGGGCGAGCCATGCGGCGCGATGCCGCAAGCTATGAATTATATCAGTTATACAGCTACGCCATATGCCAATTTTTTAAATGAATCTTCAGTAGATTCATTGTACCCAAGTAACTTTATTCGAACATTGCAACCGTCCAATGAATATTTCGGGCCAAGACAAATATTTGGTATCGATGAGACTGATGATAATGACGGGTTAAATATTGTAAGAGACATTAGCGATTCTGACTTAGAACAAATTAAACAATTGCACAATAAGGAAACAAATGATATTCCCCAATCAATGAAAGATTCGATTTGTTGGTTTCTTTGTGCAGCCGCTGCTATGAGAGTTACGGGCTATAGGAAGCCGATCAGTATGTTAGTTCATACAAGTCAGCAGCAACAGCATCATCAGCAAGTATCAGATGCTATTAGCCAGTGGATACGTACAGAAGAGCGTAGTCAGTTGCATTTGTTATGCCAAAAATTATGGGATACTGAAACAAAGGAGTTAACTCTTAAAACATTCCGAGATAGATATGTGAATTACGGAAGAAACGACAGTGAAATCAATGACTATCCTGCGTTTGACAAATTAGTCACTCAAATTGATATTTTGCTAGAGGATATCACTAATATTCCATTAGGGGATGATGGTGAACTTCAATACAACTCACATTTACATCTGTGTATCGATAACTGTGCAAATAACGGTATCAACGATGAAGGAATGTTTGTTAGGCTTGCTTACCCAGATTCCCGAAAAGTTGCTGCTATGTCGGCGGCTCCGGTATTCATTGTAGTCGGAGGGAGTACTTTATCCCGAGGGTTAACAATAGAGGGACTGGTTAGCACCTACTTCCTCCGCTCAACCTGCCAAGCAGATTCACTAATGCAAATGGGCAGATGGTTCGGGTATAGAAAAGGCTATGAGTTATATCCGCGCATCTGGATGACGGAAGATACATTGAATAAATTCAAATTTTTAGCAAACTTAGAGATGGAATTGAGACAAGACTTGGAGCGTTTCTCAGTTGCAGGTTTAAGTCCGACAGAATTTGGACCCAGAATTAAGAATACGCCAAAAGTTTCTTGGCTGCGGATTACTTCCAAAAACAAAATGCAGAGCGCAATTGAGATAGAATATGATTTTACTGGAACAAGCAGTCAAACAATATCGTTCGACAATGATGAGTTTATATTAAAACATAATTTGGAAGTTGCAGAAGCCTTTATTGATGGATTGGGAGAAGGCGAGATTTCTCATTGGAAATCTGCTTATGTTTGGAATGGTGTTCCATTCTCGACAATTTATGATAATTTGCTGCAACCTTTCCTATTCCAAGCAGGAGCCAGAGTTTTTAATGATCTAGAAACTTTCGCGGAGTGGGTCACTAAAGTCAATGTCGATGAGAATTTGAAAGATTGGAACGTCATATTGGCAGGTTTAGGGGACGTTACTAAAGTGAACGCCGACATGTGGCGTTTGAAATACGGTTCTGTAGGTAAAATTAATCGTTCACGAAAAACCCTTCCGAGTAATAAGGTTATTAATATCGGAGTGTTAAGGGCACCTAAAGATGTTTTCGCCGATGTTCCTGCAGAGTTTCTTCCTGAAAAAGAAACAGTCAACGCTGTAGAAATTGAAAAGGTGAGGAGAGCAGCCGGTCTAGACCGCACACCACAACTCATTATTTATCGAATCAATAAAAATTCTGAAGCACGGGACCAATCCCAAAAATCCGATGATAAACCAGTAAGGTACGATTTGAATGCAGTTGAAGACATCATCGGGTTATGTCTTATTATTCCCGGAAACAGATCGAACGGAAAGAAAGCAAAAGCTCTAACCGTAAAGATTAACAAAACGGTTACAGTAGATGAAATGTGGGGAGACGAAGAATGAAAATCGAGATTGCGCCGCATGCAAGAATGTCTGAAAGAGGTAGTTCATTGCTCAGATTGATTCAAAATAATGATATGCCGTTGCTCGATTTATTGGTGCGTGAAGCTGTTCAAAACAGCCTTGACGCTGCTATTCCCAATAATGAAGGCTCGGTAAATATTGATTTTTCAGTGAACAGTTTTGATTCATCTTTATTATCAGCAGAGCTTGAAGGGATCAGCGACAACTTGAACAGAAGATTCCCTAACGAGCAGTATAAACTGTTGGAAATTAGAGATAAGTATACTCAGGGGCTTACGGGACCGCTTCATTATCATTACGTTCAAGATCATAATTTCGGAAACCTGCTCAAACTTGTCTATGAGATTAGTATGCCGCAGCACAAAGAAGGAGCAGGTGGTTCATGGGGGCTAGGCAAGACCGTATATTTTCGAATCGGTATCGGATTGGTTTTCTACTACAGCCGAATCAAAGATGAGCACGGCAGCTATTCATCTAGACTGGCGGCTTGTCTTGTGGAGGATGAGCGAAAATCAGATGCATTAATTCATTCAACTGATGGCAAACCTCAAAGGGGCATTGCTTGGTGGGGGCAAGAAGCTGACGATCAAAGTACAATGCCACTAACGAATGATAACGAAATTGTTGAATTATTAAGCCTATTGAACATTAAACCGTTTGAAGATGATGAGACTGGCACGAGCATTATCATTCCTTATATTAATGAGAAAGCATTGCTTGAGGGGATTGTTCCAAATAATGATAGTGAAGAAACATTGTCAATCCAACCGCCATGGTGGACTTCATCAATCGAGCAATATCTATCGGTTGCTTTGCAACGCTGGTATGCTCCCAGGCTGTTTAATCAGAAGTACAAATATGGTAACTGGCTCAATGCTTCTGTGGGAGGGAAACCATTAGATAAAGAAAAGATGCTTCCGCTATTTAGAACGGCACAAGTTTTATATAATAAGGCTTCCTTATCACAAACAGAACAGCTCTCAATAAACAATGCAGAAATATTCGTTGAGAAAATTACATTACGTAATATGTTTAATGAAGAGGGAAACTCCGGACATATCGCTTTTGTTAAGTTAACCAGAGAGCAATTATTAATGGACAATCCGCATAATAATGTAAGCCCGCTCATACAAGCAAATAAATTTGAGGCGGATACAGATGCGAACACCCCGATTATTATGTATGTTCGCAAACCCGGAATGATTGTAGATTATGAGACAGCCGGTCCTTGGACGGATGGGATTCCAAAGACAGCGTCAAACGAGTTTATTATTGGTATGTTTGTGCCGAATTCAAATAATACATTGAAAAAAACAGATGATAGAATGACTCTCGAAGAATATTTGAGAAAAAGCGAGAAGGCTGACCATACATCTTGGTCCGATTGGAGTATCGGAGCATATAATCCATCCATTGTTTCAAAAACGCAGAAGCAGGCAACCAAAAACATGATTAATAAGTATGCGAAAACGGAGAGACCAGTTTACGCACAGAAACATACTGGTTTGAGCCGCAAGCTGGCTCAATTGCTGTTGCCGCCGGAGAACTTTGGAACGAGAGCGAGTGTTCCCGATATAGGAAAACCGGGGAGTGGTAACGGCTCTAGTAAAGGGACCAATCATAAGCTGTCGATTGCATCTGCTCCACGATACATAGACGGGAATATTACAATAGATTTTGAACTGGAATTCGGCAGACAAACTGCAGAAACAGATCTTCAACTGCAAGTTATGTCCGAAGCAGGAGGAATTGAAGCGGAGAAATGGGAAGACGAGGATGTAATTGGGACGGAATTTCCTTTACAGATTATTGAAGTGAATCTAACCAAGGTACAACTGGGGAAAAGGGCGTCTTCTTATCAGCTCAGTGCTGTAATTAAGGAAGACTCTGAAAGTATTGTTGTTAATAATGTTTCTGTAAAAGTGCTAAGGTCTAGTCGATTTAATTTGTTTTACGGAGTGAAAATTATTGTGCCGGAGAAGAGCAATTATAAAATATTAGGTTCTGTTCAATTTCGAAGCAATGATGAAAAAGTACAAGGAGGATTGTCGGCCGTCCCCGTAAAAGCCAATGAAAGTAAGGGTGAAGCTCAGTGAGTATACCATTAATGCTGTTTCCGGTTCTAAGCGAAGAGTTGCATACTAAAGTCGGCTTTCAGGCTGTTCAATATACCTTTACCTACCACAGCGAAGAGCTAGAGTATCATTTATCAACCGAAATACTGGATTCACAAGTCAGAACAGACAGCTTGAAGGTGTTCGATGACAAAGGTCTCTGGACAGCTGCCGAACATGACCTTTGTTTGAAACGAACTTTCGTTCTTAATAATGCCTTTTTTTTATTTGGAGAAAATGGAGTGGCGCCTCAGGAGGCCGAGATAGGTTTGGCTGTTATGTGGACCTCTAAAGCATCAAATCAACGCGGGACCATACTGATTGATAAATTCCGATATGAACCTGGCAAATCTCTAGAATTTAAGGTTGACGGTTCATTTGCATCTGGTTTATTAAAGACCAACGTTAAGCTGCAAACGATTCTTTATTTGAAGGAACCTGGTAGAAAGAAACCAAATGAGAATCACCTGGCTAATACGACTGGTATTGTATTAGGAGTACTAGATGAGACGGTTGTCATACTTGACGGTAACGGTTCCGTATTCCCAATTGTTGAAGTCAAGGAGTCATCCAAACCGCTTTGGTGGGTAGAATGTGATTGGGTAGATCCGCTATATGACAGATTCGATGAGGAAAATGTAAAGATATGTTTGAATAAAAGTCATCCCCATTACTCTTTTCTTAATTTAGAGGAAACTGACATGAAGTCTCCGTTGCTGACTGAGATTATTGCTAACGCGTTGCAGATCATTATATATAAGGCTAAGGAAAGCAACTATTGGGATGATATAATTAAAGGGAAAGATTTTGAACCTGGAAGCGTTGCAGAAGCTGTTTATTATTTCATAAATACCTTTAGCCTGGATGTGTTTAGTCCAGAAGACCTGGCTGCTTCAATAAGAGTAGATTTTGATGTCAGAATGTAATAGCGAGGGATAATATGAAGTGGAGAACATTAAGTAAGAACGAGTCCAAAACGGTTATGGAACGTTGGAACGGTAAAGCGAATGCTGAGGAAAATCCGGAATATAAGGATATAAGAGAATCATTAATGGATTATGCATCTAATTTGGCAGCCGCTCTTGGTCAATATTCTAGTTATAAGTTCGATTTGAATTTTGCTATTAAGTTATATGATGTTTTGTCCATCCAGCATGGACTTGATCCGAGATCTGCTTCTGATGACGGTATTTGGAGATATCTGTCTATTCATATCATACCAGATCTTGTAGAGCAACGATGGGGTTTGCATGAAGGGAGATTCTGGAAGGATTCGAGACGGATTTGGTTAAAAACACTTTGGTGGTATATTTATTTATCCTGGCAAGGTGACTTAGATGCTACATTTAAAGCATTGCAGAGCAATACAACGGATGAGATCGTGCAATTAGTAGAGCGGTCAGGTCCGTTAGGCTATCGTATAGAACTGTGCAGAGAAATCATGGCTTATTATGGTCAAATGGATGATCAATTAAAGAAAAGAACCAATAAATTATTTAGAAGAGTTATGAAATTAAATACAGCACGATCAAAAGTAGTCGAACCTTCGCTTGGTATTGGTGGAGAGCAGGCCTATGCTAAGGAGTTGTTTAAGTACTTTGCGTAATCTTAATACAAATAAATTACCCGTCGTTGTGGACCTGTTCTCTGGATGCGGAGGCTTAGCTTTTGGATTCAAAACTGCAGGTTTTACCATACATCACGGGATGGATATCGTTCAGGCAGCGGTTAGTACGGCTTCATATAACCTTTATTGGAGAGACGGCTTAGAAGGTAAACACTTGGCAGGTAATGTAACCGAAGTGGATTCAAATGTATTCAAAGAAGGAATTGGCGAAGAGGGCTGTATCGTTATTGGCGGTCCTCCCTGTCAAGCCTACTCGCAAATAGGAAGAGCTAAACTTCGTTCATTAGGCGAACATCGTGTTCATACGAATGATTCAAGAGGTTTTTTATTTCAAGATTTCGTAAGAATAGCTTTGGAATTGAATGCCAAAGCAATAGTTATGGAGAACGTTCCGGAAGCGGTTGATTATGGAGGATTGAATGTACCGCAGCATGTTTGTGAAATTCTGGAAGTTAATGGTTACAGGGCTTACTGGACTATTCTTAATGCTGCGAATTTCGGAGTACCGCAAACAAGGGAGCGAGTTTTTGTTATTGCCCATAAGACTGATTTTGTACAGTCGATACAATTTCCAATTCCTACGCATGCACCGGTAGATGATAAAATTTCTCCGTTACAATCAAGATACAAGCGGTACGAGGAATGCCCGCATTTCCAGTTGCCTGTTAAAGTGGACTCCAATTTACCCAAATGGGTAACAGCGGGGGACGCGTTGTCAGATTTGCCTGTGTTGTTCCCTAATTCAAGGAGTAAATACCAACTATATAAGCCAAGTATTCAGTTACCCTATGTCAAAGAAGCAGAGAACACATACCAACAGTTAATGAGAAACTGGTTCGGTAAGAAAGAATATACGGTTTCCGGTCATTCGTTTAGAAGAACAGCGAGAGACTTCCCAATATTTGAGGCTATGCAACCGGGGGATGATTACAGAGCTGCGTCAATGATTGCTGAAGATTTGCTTGAGCAGAAATGCAAAGCACTATCAGTAGACAAGGTTGAACAGAAGGATCTTTATGAGCAATTGCGGGCTGAAATTGTTCCGCCGTATGACAGAGAGAAATTTCATTCCAAGTGGAAAAAAATAGACAGGCAAAAACCTTCTCATACATTGGTTGCACATCTAAGTACAGATACCTACAGTCATTTGCATCCTCTAGAACCTCGAGGAATTACTGTGAGGGAAGCAGCGCGATTACAATCTTTCCCGGATGGATTTTTATTCCAATGTACAATGGGCGATGCATTCAAACAAATAGGCAATGCGGTACCGCCTTTGCTTGCAAAAGCAATTGCTCAAAGTATTAAGATGAACTTAATAAAAAATGAGAAGGCGATTATTGATGAATTTGTTGTATGATATTCGGAAACTGTTTGCCGAGGTTAATAAGAATAATGCCATTTCTATATCAGCAGTGGATTCAGATTATCCGGCATGGGTTGTTAAATACGACGATTGGTACGGTGTGGGTATCCCGATGCAGCAATTTGCGCCAATATCAGAAAAATTCTCAAATGTAAAAATGATCAGCAAGGTGCTTAAGTTCGATAATAAGGAAACATCACTGCTTTTGCTGACCTCTACTATTGAATCATTACGGTACGAATTCGCAACAGTATGCGCACAATTTATTGATCCTGGTCCGAATGGTAAAGAACGAAACTCATTATTGAATGATCCGGTTTCTTGGTTTGAAAAATGGAAATCACTGATGGGTAATTCTGTTCGGAATAAAACGGCTTATGCTATCTTAGGGGAAATGCTTGTTTATAAACATTTATTGAGACAAGGTATTCCAGTAAAATGGTCGGGACTAAATCAGGCAACGCACGATATTGAAAGTAACGAATGCAATTATGAAGTAAAATCAACAGTGCAGCGATACGGTTTGGAGGTAACAATAAACAGTCAATTTCAGATGCAAGATTCAAATACAGATTTATACTTGATTTTTTGTAGATTGGAATCATCAATGAGCGGGTTATCCATCGATGATACTATAATGGACTTGAAGGGGTTTGGAGTTAATGTCGAGGAGATTAATAATTATTTAGAGAAGCATGATTTAGAAGAAGGAAGCAGCGCACGAATGGAGAAATACACATTGCTCGAGATGCGGAAATATAAAGTGGGTGAGCACTTTCCGACTATTACTTCCAAATCATTTGTAAACACAAAAATTCCTGAATCCATTACTCAAATAACCTATACTGTTGATCTTTCAGGCATAGAGTACGAGAACTGGACTTCATAACTAATATTTAAAATCCGTAGTGGTCATTTATATCAGTTGTTTGCATATATTCAGCATTGTTTGGATGTTGCTTCTGTCCAAGGTATATTACTATATCCAACCAATGAGACCTGCTTGATCCTACTGCCTCAGGTAATGGATGGAGTTGTAACATCCATTAGGATATACTTTCTTGCTTAAATCAGCCTTGGCACACATTCATCAGTAATTGTTGGCGCACGTTGGACCCTAGCATTAGGTGCACAAAAAGAAAAGGTGTTGTCTAATAAACTGAACTGTCCCCCATAGACTGGATACTATGAAAAAAGTGTTTAGGCTGTGGGGGTTCTTTTTGTATACTGGTACCAGCATCTAAGGAGGTATCATAAGCAAGAAACATTTCTCTAAGGCAGTGCTTTCTAAGAATAAGTACGTGAAAAATATAGTGATAGAGTTCAAAATGTTCCAGTTGTTAAAGTTAATCGAGTTCCAATTAACTTAACTAAGCAGGAGAAGTTTCTTATAATAGGGTATGTGATGTTCAATGTGCTGACTGTAAGAAGGTCTAGATTCACCGCCATACGAGTTTGGTAATCAATTAACATTACCCGTAAAACTAAAACAATTGACAGGGGTAGCATATGATTAACAATTGGATGTTAAGCAGACCAAATAGAAAGCTGATTCCGATAATCGATACTCTATCTGTATTCTCCTTGTTAACTCTTGGGGAATCATGGACTTCTGATGTTCAGAGACAGCTTAACTTCGAGCTTGAGCTCGAGAGAGCAGGATTAAAGCGTTCTGGAACTCGAAGGGATCAAAAAGCAGGTGGAGCACGCACATACGAAAGTTGGCTAAATTCTCTAGGTTTGATTTATAAGGAGAATGGAACCAACATATTACGATTAACAATGGCAGGGGAAGCTCTATTGAATGGTGAACCCCCAGTTCCGATTATGACCAATCAATTGCTCAAGTATCAATACCCTTCCCCCTACTCTATCAGGCAACGGGTTAATGTTCACTCACGCTTCAAGATCAGACCATTCCGTTTTATCCTGAAGTTACTGTCGGATTCTAGGATCGGTATACTCTCAAAGCAGGAGCTTGCAAGGGTAGTAATGACAGAAGCAGAAAATGAGTCTGACAAGTGTTACGAACATGTTATATCAAGAGTAATAGCATACAGAAATCATGGCGATTCAATTCTTGCAAATGACTTTGCTCAGAAATATCCCAGCAGCACGTCTGGTATCCAAACGCTAGAACAGACGCTGAAACGTCTTGAAGATAATGCGAACACATTGGTTAATTACTTAGAGTACACCCAACTCATTGTCAGGGATACACCGAGTTCGCCAATATACATTCCTCAAGATCAAGTGCAAAATGTCGAATCGCTCCTTAACGAGGACAAAGGGTTGATTAGGGATCACGATAACGAAGAGGTATTCCAAAGAAGATTTGGATTGCCGCCTGGAAAAGTGAGAGACAATCGTTCATTTGGTGGTCAGAGCTTCACTACTGCTTTGTATGCTCAAAGACTTGTTCGAAATCAAATGTTGCAAATAGCTGGCATTAGACCTGTCTCTACTATTACACCAGATATCATTCATGAGATTTCATTAGCGACTGGTTTAACAGTAACTGCTGTAGAACACGGTTTGTCAGGATGGTCAGCGGACACACTAGGAATTTTTGAGGCGAGCTATGTCGATATGGCGTTTAGCGGCAGAGAACAAGCGCTTGATTTCGAAATTGCAACTGTAGAGTTATTCGATCAATTAGGTTATTCTACTCAACATGTTGGAGCATCGCCAAGACATCCCGATGTATTCGTAGAGTCACCGCTTAATTATTCTGGTATAATAGACAATAAGGCATACTCTGCTTATTCGATATCAAATGATCACCGCAATCGCATGGAGCAGAACTATATCCCCGCCTATAAGAATTCACATGGGAATGCAGCATTTTTTATGTATATTGCTGGGGGATTCATTAATACGATTGATAATCAGATTGCTAACGTAGCTAATTCCTGCGGAGTTGCTGGAAGTGCAATCAAAGCCACAGATATGATCAGGATTCTTCAAAAGCATCAGAAGAAAGCCATTGATCATAACTCCCTGAAGAGTTTGTTTGGAATAAATAGACGAATTATGATTCAGGATATACATGGACTATAGCGTGGGGTGATTGAACGAAATCCCCTATATTTATGTGCTGCTTTTTTGACGCTTATATAGTATTATGGAACTAACGTTCGCATTTTTTATTTTAGTAAGAATGGAGTTGGTGTTATGATCTTCAATAAAGGAGAGTTGTTTTGTGGTCCAGGTGGTCTATCACTTGGTGCACAATTAGCAGAGGTAGTAAGCCCTGCTGGTGAGTTGTTCAAGGTGCAACATACTTGGGCAAATGATTACGATCCAATGGCGTGTGAGACGTTTAGGCACAATATTTGTCCCGATAATCCTGAATCTGTTATTGAGGGTGACGTACGGACATTAGACATTGAGACTCTTCCAAGGATTAATGCATTTTCATTTGGCTTCCCCTGTAATGATTACAGTAATGTCGGCGAAAAGAAAGGGTTTAATGGCGATTTTGGCCCTTTGTACTCATATGGAGTTAAAGTGCTGAAAATTCATCAACCGCTCTGGTTCATGGCCGAGAATGTTGGAGGTCTAGAGAGCGCTAATGATGGAGAAGCATTTGTTAAGATACTATCCGATTTAGAACAGGCTGGTTACAATCTAACTCCTCATTTGTACAAGTTTCATGAATATGGAGTTCCACAAGCAAGACAAAGGATTATTATTGTTGGAATTAGAAAGGATTTAGGACTGAGATTTAGAGTGCCTGAGCCGACACATGGCCCTGATAATTATAGAACTGCAAGACAAGCCCTTGAATCACCACCAATTCCTGCAAACGCAGCGAATCAAGAATACACGAATCATCAAGGCAAAGTTATCGAGATGCTTTCACACATTCCACCAGGTGAAAATGCTTGGTTTGAAGGATTACCAGAACACCTAAGATTGAACGTTAAGAAAACAAAGATCAGCCAGATATACAAACGACTTCACCCCGATAAACCTGCCTACACTGTAACAGGCAGCGGAGGGGGAGGAACGCACATGTATCATTATGCAGTACCTAGAGCGCTGACAAATCGTGAACGGGCTAGACTTCAGACTTTCCCTGATAATTATGAGTTTTTAGGAGGAAAAGAAGCAGTAAGGAAACAAATCGGTATGGCTGTCCCTCCTATGGGAGCAAAAGTAATTGTTGATGCTATTCTCAAGACATTTGCTGGTATACCATATAATTCTATAGAGGCCCAATGGACCTTCGATAATACAGAAGAAGAGTTAACCCTAGTAAAGAACAAAGTAAGAGAAGAAGCAGAAGAATATGTTGTAAGATGATCAATTGGGCGGGGAAAACCCCTGCCCTTTTTTTTCATCAATAAATGTGCAGATCTTTATGATTGTTTTATCAAACGAATTCTTCTTTAGCTGGTGTTCCCAAACTCTTAGTATAGACCATCCTAAATTCTGATAGTATTGGGTTACTTCTTGATCACGTTCTTTATTCCGTTTAAGCTTTTTGAGCCAGTATTCCTGATTGCTTTTTGGCATATTTCCGTGTATGTCGCAACCATGCCAATAGCATGAATCAATAAATATCACTAACTTATACTTCTTTATTGCTATGTCTGGCTTACCAAATAGTCCATTAACATTCCTGCGAAAACGGTAGCCCCTTCTCCATAGTTCGTTACAGACACGATCCTCTAAGATAGTGCCAGTTGACCGTATTGCTTGCATGTTTTTCCTTCTATCTGCAGGCATCAGATTATCAGTCATAATCCCCTCCAAGATAAAATCATGTGTATGGGAAAAAATAGCTTGTTCGTTGAAGGAAAATAGAATTCCCTGTCGAAATTAAGCTAAGGCCCGGGTAATTATTCCTGATTAATTGAAGAAAGATAGGTGATGCATATGCCATCAGCAGGAGATGTCTTTTATGTGAGACTCAAACATGCCCATCTAAGATGGGGAACTTTGGGGGCATCAAGACAAGTGAATCAACGGAGTCCACTTGAAGCCTACGTTCAGATTCCCGTATCGGATGCAGAGGCTTGTACTATACTACCGGGCACTGTATTTCGCGGTAGTTCTACAGATGGTTTCTTCAATGCAGATGTAAGGGCATCTGGATCAGCAAAGAAGCGGAATAATAGTACTGGCATCACCACAAAATACGCAAAACAATTCCAAGGAAGTGGTAATCTCAAATTGTTTGGACACTGGTATCGGCATGTTAACGCGCAACCAGGCGATATGATTAAAGTGGAATTTACATCTGCTCACGATGTTCAATTCACTAAGATATGAATATCGGTACCTGATTAACCCATTATACCAAATATTATGTCCAAGCAAGTAAGATAACATTCGTGTTCATACTTAAAACCAACCGAAGTCCGAAAACTCATAGACACCAAGCTTTCAGACACTTTGATAAGTTGCAGGCCGCAGCGAATACTACATTGGCAATGATTAGATTAGGCTTAGCCCCTTTACACAATATACATTTATTTAGTACTTGTTGACGAATTGTTGAAGAATTTTGTCGGTAATCTAACTTAAATAAACAGAGCAGTATGTATGCCATGGTTAAAGTCTTATGTGTTTAGAATTTTAACCATATAATACAGAATTCAAACAAACCATACATGTCCCGCATTCGGTAACATGTTGAAGTAATAAAGAAATGTTGAAAATTTTGCTAGCGTTAAGAGTTCCTGGAAAAATAAGGGGCCGTCTCAAAGGAGGCCGCTCGCTGGAGAAACGGCTCGCATCAGTAAATTAAAGAAGTGATTTTTTCTTGAAAATAGCGTTGCAGAGAGCTGTCCTGCGACGCTATTTTTCGGTTTTCATCCTTTGGCAGCTTTCTTCAGCAAATTATGGGCAAGCGAAAGCAATCCTACCTCGAGGCTGATTTTCGGCAACCCTCGAAGCAGGAACTGGTGGAATCTCCGGTTATTCTTAATTGGGCCAAGATGAATTGTTCTATGAAGTGCTGACGGTTGTGGTTGTTGATAAAAAAGAGGAAGTTGCTCCTCCAGTTTGGTATGCGGAAGAGATTCTTAGAGGAATCGAATCCGTCGTCAGTACACCCTATTTTGAATGGTTGAAAGACAAGATAACTACATTTTTTATGTAAACTGCTCTCGGAGGGAAATGTAATGGGAACATTCGCAACGCAAATCTTAGTTGGACATATTCACCTAGATGATAGAGGTATTAATGGAGTCAGTCATAGTCTATAGCTATCCGAATAACTCAGTGGCACGCTGGAGTTTATAGCCGTGTACTGATGAACGTGAAGCGGATTTAAAACAGATTTTGTCAAACCGAATTGGATTGTTTACCAGTAAACGATGCTGGAGGATGGATTGTTCCTGCTGGGGGTGCATGTATGGAGAAATGAAAAAGCTGAGTGAAATGGAAAATTCTTATTTCATAGAGGCATTTCATGCTGTTAGTTGCTAAATGAAAATACAATATCATTAGATAAATTTCAACAGCTTCATTATAAATGCCGAATTATGTTGAAAGGAAAGAAAATCATTTTAACGCTGATGACAGGCTTGAGTTTATATCAATAACTTCCAATACTCAGCGAGTATTCATTGGAAATTGAGGTATGCATGTCCGCTTACATGAGATCTAATAACATTCGGACGAATTAATTTGAAGAGCAGGGAGAATTGTAAGGCGAATGTAATAAAAATGAGAAGGGAGTATTATGATTCTGTCGAAAGATATTATGAAACGTCAATTATTCTAGTGGGGTAATCCATATGATAAATAATAATATTGATCATCTTTTTTTAGAAGGCAGTCGTCAGCTAAACAGCTTTTATGAGCAGATAATGATTCGAATAAAACAATTGGAAGAAGAGAATCGAAAGCTAAAAGAAGAACTGAGAAGAAAACCTATTCAAATTCAACAAACACTTTCTGTGCCACTGATGCTTGATCTGTTTGAGATACATCAAGAGAATTGTTTAACCGATCTTCTAAAAAATCTATCCCATAAAAATGAACCAGAACTGCTGGTACAGTTTGTGAAAAATATCCTGATCTGCAAATATGATGACTTAGACAAGATGGATTCATATTACCGAAGCGCTCTTCAAGCCATTGTGGAAATTAATCAACCAGAATGCAGAGAACAAATTAAGACTTTTTTAGTTGACGAATTTGAAAAAGTTTCGGATTTTTTGTTATACAGCAATCACCCAGAAATGATTGTAGATTACATGTATGCATTACTCCAATATGATTTAGATAAGGAATTATCTACCTTTAATAACCAGTTGCTTATTAAAGAGTGGCCTTTTTTGGATGCAAATGTAGATAAACGAAGGTTCTATCGCTTCTTATGGTACGGTGTACTTCATGGTACAGATGATCAGCTTGTGAAGGAATCTAGAGAATCGTTAATCTTTCTCTCGAACAAAAGAGATCCTGAAATCGAGTTGTATACGTTGCTACATGATCTTCGCGACAAAAATCAACCAATCGCGAATGAACATATTAAGAGAATTGATAACCTCCTTTCTGCAGCGACGTCATTCCGCCCGTTAGAGAAAGAAGCAATCGTCTCAAAACTGCAGCAAGAAGTAAAAGCTGGATTACTTATGGCTGTCACTACTGTGAATACGGTTAGCACTTTAAGGCCGATTGTCGATGAAATCATTCAAATTAAAAAGGCAACGAAGATTTGTCCAACATGCAACAACGTTCAACTACGTACCGAAGAAGTAGACATAAATGTTTATAAAAGAGATGTGATAAAGGGTACACTCGCTCATGAGGTTTTGCGTTGTCCCAAGTGCCAAATTGTTTATATGTACGGTGGAGAGATTTTAAAATTAATGCGGAAATTGGAGACAGGCAAGTTTAAAACGAGACTAGATCCCATTCAATACAGTATTTCGAAGAAAATCGTAATGAAGGAGATTAGTCAGCCATCTTCTGGCGGGTTATCGTTTTCGTGGCCGAGTACAGAGGCTAGAGAAACTGCTTCCCCTGGAAATTCTGAGAGTTCATTTAAAGAGGAATCTAATTTACATCGACTTGGTTACCGTATTACTGGAGTAACTCGAACTCAAAGATGGGACATATTAGTTCGAAAGGTGCTTCCTCAATTACCGTTGAAAGAAATTGTTTATACAATTGCTAATAACGTCAAAATAAGAAAAAGGCAAGTTGGTGGAATGAAAAAATTTGCATATGCAATTACCGAGTGGGAACATGACTTAAAGCGGCTAAAACAAGAATGCTACAAATCAACTTTTACTTGGCCGCTATACTAACCTTGGTTAGTAGATGATCCGCTAGCTTTATTGTGTCCATAATTAGATAAGATGTTATCGTTGCGTTTAATAATCTTTAGTCCTCCAGCGTCTGTATAGTTTTATAAAGAGTATTTGTGTGTATTGCATATGTAATAAAACAGGATGCCACCTCCCCGAGAGAAATGGCATCCTGTTTTACTACCTATAAATAACTAATAAAATTCCCCATAACCTGCGCGCCTTCAGCGCGGGTCATAAGCGCTTGCGGAGCGAACAGATTATTGCTGCGGCCTTTGATCAGACCTAGTTCCTGCGCAAGCCCCGCTGCATCCTGCGCCCAAGTGCTGATGCTGCTAGCATCCGCGAATGAGCCGGCATTATTTTCAGCCCCCAGCTTATCACCCTTCACATACTCATAAGCTCGAACGGCCATGACGACCATTTCTTCACGGGTAATCGCGTCGCTAGGTGCAAATGTATTCGAGCTGCGTCCCATTACGATACCCGCTTTGCTCACCGCTCCAATGTATCCGGCATACCATGCATCGCCTTTCACATCGAGGAATGTTGCTGATCCATCAACCGCTTCGAGTCCTAAAGCGCGTGCGATCATGGCTGCAAATTCTGCCCTTGTGACATTGCCTTCCGGATTAAAGACGGTGTCGCTGATTCCAGTGACAATATGCTTGGCGGCCATTTGTTGAATGACATCATGTGCCCAGAAGGCCGGGCTGACATCGGTAAACGACTTGTCGTATTCCAACACGGCATATTGCGAGAAGTGGTGGACATAAGCCGTCATCTGGCCATCCGCTAATGTTCCGCCAATATATTGCAAGGTACCGTCTGCTGAGATGTAGTACACGCCAAGCAGGGCAGGGTCCGCACTTGGATGAACTGTAAATGTGAGCTTTAATGGCTCATCGAAAGATGTGACCGGTACGGCAGTGCCGTCTGCTGCAAGGACGGACAAGTTGAAGTTGTATACGTTGCTTGCTGCTGTCAGAAGCACGGTACCATTAACAGCCTGGTTGTTAATCAGACTTTCCACATCACTGCCCGGCACCAATGCAACGTTGAAGCTGATTTTTGCTCCCGCTGCTTGCGTACCTGTGACGGTACTCATAATCTGTACCAGCTGATCTTTCGTAAATGAAATGGTCATGTCATCCATGACAAGCCTCAAGTTGTTATCTCCAACAAGCTGTACCACGTTGTTTGGGAACAAGACCGTGTTCTTGCTATCCGCTGCAGTGATGGTAATTGTACCGGCACCCGTATTTTTTAAGTCTCCACTAGTTAGAACCTGTGTAGTTGCAGGAACTGATGGTTCAGAAGGCGTTGGATTTGTTACAACAGGCGGCTGTACCCGCTCCGCCACAACAACGGTTCTAGTTACTTCATTCGCAACATTACCTGCTGCATCAGATACATTGAAGTGATAGGTGTATGTGCCAGCCACGGAAGTATTCAGCGTCGTGCTGCCATTCACGTTGTTCGTAATAGTCGTTACGATCTGACCGGAAATATCTCCATCCTGATCATCAGTCGCTGCAGCGCCAGCATCGGTATAGCTTGCGCCGTAGGCCAGATTAACAGTGGCATTGCCAAGCAGCGTGATGACTGGTTTTGTCACATCAGATCCAATCCCCGCTACAACCACGGTTCTAGTTACTTCATCCGCAGCATTGCCAGCCGCATCAGATACGTTGTAGTGGAAGGTGTATGTGCCAGCCACAGAAGTATCCAGCACCGTGCCGTCATTCACATTGTTCGTAATAGTCGTAACGATCTGACCGCTAATATCCCCGTCACGGTCGTCAGAAGCTGTAGCACCAGCATCACCGTAGCTTGCGCCATTAGCTAGATTAACAACAGCATCACCAACTAATGTGATAACCGGTTTAACCGTATCCGGATCTTCACTCACCACAACGGTTCTAGTCACTTCATCCGCAGCATTACCTGCTGCATCAGTCACGTTGTAGTGGAAGGTGTAAGTGCCGGCCACGGCAATATCCAACGTAGTCCCGTCATTGACGTTATTCGTAACGGTCGTAACTATACTTTCTGTAAGATCCCCATCCCAATCATCTTGTGCAGATGCGCCTGCATCGGTATATTCGGCGCCAATTGGCAGGTTAACGACCGCATCTCCGTTCAGGGAGATAACCGGCTTAACGGTATCTTGAGCGATAATTATGCCCTCGACAGCTGCTGTTTGTTCAGCCAGCCCCTTCGACAGTTTGACCGTAAAGCTGAAGCTGCCGTTGGTCTCCTCGGTGGCGGCCTGGAACGCATTCAGCGTAATGCCATCGATAGAAGCGTCTGTTGCACCCAATCCGTCCAAGCCTTGGATTGCGTCCGCGAGCCATGCTGTCACTTCATCTTCGGAGTTTGCTGTCACTTTTTTAACCGAATAATGACCGGCTTCAACGATACTCTTCGCAGTCGCAACAGCCAACACATCCGCAGGGCTTGCAACTCGCTTCGCAACACCCAGATAGCTGATCAATGCCGCTTGGTTGCCGGTATACGTGTTGTTAATGGAATAAGTGACCGTGCTGTCGACCGGCAGGGTGAAATCATAGGTCACCGCTGTGCCGTCGGGGCCGGCAATGAGGCCGGTGCGTACCGGCAGCGTAACGATATTGTTGCCAGCATCCTTGTAGCTAAAGCTGATATCCATCGTCCGGTTCGTATTATTCCACCAGTCCCGATGGAAGGAAGTGATCGTATAATCGCCCGCAGTTAATGGGAGCACATATCCAATCGGGTTGTTTCTGGTATCGGAGCCGTAGACGCCGGTCTGGCTTTTATCCGTTGCAACAACTGCACCGCTAATCGCCTTATACTTGTAATTCGCATCAGTTGGCGTATGTCCCCAGACCGTATCGCCGGTGGAAGGCTGATCTGCTTTATCGTTCAGCAGAGCATCTCCCCTTAAAGCTTTGATCGCATTAAAAGGCGGTGTAGTCACGCTGTCTGATACACCAGGATCGAGGAAATAGACCAGGTTATCAGGTATAACTTCGACCTGTACGGCAATAGACAGATTGTTGCCGCCAACGATTTCGCCCGTTACTTGAACGCTGGAGTAAGGAGTGCTGAAGCGATCCGGCGTATTGTTCAGCCAATGAACCGCTGCATCCACATCGGTAGTTCCATCTGCAAGGGTGACTTTTACGGTATCCGGAAGTCCCGTGACGGCCTGCCCGGATTGGGTGGCAGCAATTGCTGGATAAGTACCAGTGACAGCAATAGGCTGAGTCCGCAGCTTAAGTGCGCCGGAGGCGGCTTTCAAGTTGTTAAGAGCAAGATCGACTTCGTATTGTGATACGGTCTCATTTGCAATCACAGCTTGTGCAGCTTCTAATGCCCCCGTAAACGCCGTCCATTCTGCAGGCATGTAATCCTCTTCCTTATATTCGCTAACCTGAGCGATCAAGTCAGCAAGAGCGGATTTGGATACGATGCCATACACAGCTCCCATAATATCGATCGCATCAATCGAGAAGCTGCCGTCTTTGACCGCTACTTTAAGCGTATGAGGGCCATAGCTCAAGCCTTCATAAGAATACGAGTCCGTACGGTTAAGCGAAGCGGCAGGAATCGCAACATTACTTCCCACAACCGTATTATCTACAGCAACATCAAGTGTTGCGGCTCCGGTGTCGCCTGCGAGATGGAAGCCGGTGCCTGTAAATGGCAGTTCAAAATAAGTCGGATCGGCCGCATCGGCGGTCACTACAGCTTTCTCAATAGATAAATAGTTGCCGCTGCCGGATGCCGCGGCGGTTTTGACGATTTTTACATTATGTATGCCAGGCGGCAGGTCGCTGATCTGATAGATAAGCTGGCTGCTGCTGTTGCTTGCATAAGCTTTATTCGTAACTACTTTTTTCGCGGTGTCATGGTTATAGCCCGTTCCGAAATCATCCAAATATACGTCCATCCGAACAACCGAATTGGTCCCTTGTCCCTGGCCGTATACGGCGATTCCCGTTCCATTAAAGGTTAAGGAGGCATAGCTGCCATTCTCGCCAACCCAGGCATTGGTGCTGTTCGAGCTCCAGGCTGCGGTATTGCCCTCGTTCTTCACCATATACCAGCGGTTCAAAGTACCTTCGGTTTTGGTGGTATTGCTGAAAGTAATGCTTGTTCCGCTTGTGGAGATGGTCCGGTTCAATCTGCCGGCACCGCCGGATATACTATGTGCCCATGGGTAGCTGCCCTCATGATAGGTGACACGGGCATCCAGATCATCTACCCGCTCTGTTGCATAAGGAACATAACCATTCACCGCTTCAACCTTCAGGTTGTCGAAGACGGATTGCTGCAGGCTGGTTTGGATCATGACTTGCCCGGAGAGCAGAGCTCCGCTTGCCGTATCGTTGTAGGTGGTCACGACCTCGCCGTCAAGGGATGCGGTAATGAATTGGCTAGCTCCCTTAATCGAGATACGATGCCACTTGGAAGCATCGAAGCCGGTTAAAGTACCGCTTGCAACCGTGGCAGTTAATCGAATCAGGCGCCAAGTCCCGTCGGCATAAATCCGGAATTTGTAACCGGACTCCGAATCGGATGTTGTGCCGTTCAGCTTGTGGCGCATGCCGATTGCGACATAGTTATCTCCGGTATGAGCAGGGTCCTGGTCCATCTTGAAGTCGATGGAAGCCTCGTAGTTCGACCAACGCTCATCGCCAAGCACCGTATATGAAAATGGCGTCGTTGCCCAAGTCCCCGGTTTGTTGCCGGAGTAGATCATTTGCTTCATGCCGTTGGTACCGTCTTGGCCGATACCCGGATAGACCTCGAAGGCACCGCCCTGATCGGCCGTATAGCGAGGCGTGCCGCCGCGGCGTTCCACATAGCTGAGGCCGCTGCTGTCTGCCGGATAATCCGTGTATTCGAAATCATCTTCATACAGGATGGCAGGATCACTGCCGGCAACATCCAGCACGGATTGATCCGGAATATTGTTGTTTCTTGCATATGGCGCGCGCGGGTTCCCTGTGTTGGGATTTACCGTAGTGCTTGTCAGACTGACCATGGAATGCGGTTTGACCGTAAGCGTATACGAGTAGACATCCCCATTGTCAACCGAAGTGATGGTTCCAAGCTGTTTGTACCAGTTGGCATCATAAGCTTGGCCTGCTTCGGGTCCGCGTGTTTCCCATACCTGCAGTGGATTGCCGGCGTTTGCAATATTTTTCTTCACGTCAAATTGATATTCGGCTGCCCGGTCGCTGTCATTGACCATGACGACGGAGAAATCCTTTTTATCCGGACTGACAAAAGCAAGGCGGTTATATTCGGCGCCGGCCGCATTGCCGTCCATCTCGCTGTTGCCCCGGCTGCCGATGATACCAAGGCTTGCATTTGGAATATACATCCAGTCCTTTGCGGCGAATTGCGTAAACTGCATGACGGTCTGGATTCCCACGTCTGGTACATAATAGCCGGACCATGGGTCTTTCGCGGATATTAGCTCTTTGCTGCTGTAGGGAGCACCGCTGTAGAAGGCGCCAATCGCAGGCTGGAACATGTAATGCGTCCGCTTGCCTTGCGTGTACATGCCGATGAAGCGGCCGGCCACATCAAGTGCACTGGCGACTCCGCCGAAGGTTTCATTCGAATTGGCGCGGTATTTGGCAAAGGTCTGCGGTGCTACGCCTTCGCTGTACCATACTTCCTTCTGATTCTGTTCATTTACTTTCAGGTAGTCGTTACTTGTCGCCATATTATAGTGATAAGCCATCACGTCCACGGCATTCATCAGATCTGGATCAGCAAGCATTCTAGTTGGAATATTCAAAGAAGTATTTTCATCTGAGGCGATAATTTTGATTTGGTCGTAGTTGGGGAATTCGGTATCGCTGCGCATCCGGTTCGCGAACCATTTGATGAAGTTAACGTTAGGTGTGCCGGTCTCGTTGCGGTCCGGATTAATATAGTCGAGGTCGTAGCCGTAGGTGTCATGAATGGCAATGGCAGTATCTTTGTACCATTGGTACATTCTTTCGTAAGCGGCCAGCGTTGCGGGCTGGGAAGGGTCTGTGTTGCCGTCGCTCCATGGCTGTACCCAACCTGGCTGAGTCCAGCGAAGGATGCTGACTTTAATATCCGGGTTAATGGTTTTGGCATCTGCAGCGAATATGTATCCTGCGCCGCGCCGCACATTTGCCTGTTCATCGGCTGAGCGCTTCGTAGCTGGCTCGGTACCGGAGGAGGTATTGGAGTCATTGCCCATCTCGATCTTAATATCGTTGATTCCGGCTCCGGTATCCTGATTAAATAACAGATTCATCATTTCCCAGTACTGGTCAGGATGCTCTTCCTTATAATCAAGCAGCAAGCGGGAAGTATTGTTGGCGGAGACAAGGCCGTACCCTTTGAATGTATTGGCAGGGTTGACGTCGGCGGCATCCCCGTCAATGGTAACCACGGTTGGCGCCGATTCAGCGGCTGCAGCCGGGGCAGGGGAGATTAATGGTATAGCTAGAACAAGCGCTAGAACAAATGAAAGACTTTTCTGAAGCGGGTTGCTTATTTTCATACCTGCTCACTCCTTTATGGACGATGGTCATGCTGTAAAGGGCTCGTCTAAGATGAGATGGCGACTGCATCAGCGGTGCAACAGCTTGATCGGTTCCTCCTTTCCCAATTCGATTACGCCGCTTCATTATAGGAAAATTTGAAAGCGTATTCATCCAATTAATTTTACATGTAATGGAACTATCTTGACTTTTGAATGAGAAGGAGCCGTCCCCAAAGTCGATTTCAAATGATTTTTGGGAGTTTCCTCTCACCGCACGCTGGATTTCCTCCAATCAAAACAGGAGAAAAAGCAACGCCTCGAAAGCTGCGTTGGATTCACTCCAGTATAAAGCTCCGGAAGGAGCAGCTATCTTCCAAATGGGATTGCTTGTACTTCAAAGAATCCAATGTAGAATAAGCGGCCAGTCCAAACTATTCCGTTATGCTGTATGAAATCCAACGTAGCTATGACCAAAATATAAAGGGCTGTCCCAAAAAGTCTTATACATGACTTTTAGGACAACCCTTTACATGGATATTAATTCATAATTCTATTTCGGGCAACGATTAATGTTTTGCTTTTTAAACTCTTAATGTCGCTTATTAACAATGCTAGTTTATCGGAATATTGCTGCTTCAACTCCAGGTCCTTAAGCGTAGCCAGATTGATCTCAATCGTCAGCACAGCGGCTTGTGCGGCAGCTTCAAACAGGATGGCTCCAATCCCAAGGTCGGAGATGACATTCTTGTTGGACGATTCCGAGATGCTATAGGTGCATACCATCCCTGCTTTGCAAATCTCCACAAGACGGAGAGGCACTTCAATGGCCTGGATGGCCGCTTGTTGTATGGCATTCATGCGTTCATTCTTTTGTTCATCCGTATTCCTGGGAAGCTTTAACGCATCCATAAACTGATTAAACGAACGGATATCGGCATGAAGGAGCTCTTCGCATAGTTCGGTTAAATCGCTCATTGTCCGGATCACGCCGGAAATCTGCTGCTGGATAGATGCGAACTTCTCTCCTGTGGACAGGTTGCCGACCATGGAAGTCATCGACGCCCCGAGTGCAGCAATAAGGGCGGCTACACTTCCCCCGCCTGGTGTAGGATTGGAGCTTCCTGCCTCTTGCAAAAATTCGCGGATGGAGTTATCCCATGAGATTGTAGTGGTCTGAAGCGTGCTTTCCGCGAGTTGAAGATCGATGGCCTTTAGGAGATTCTCATAGAGAATGGCGGTTGTTAATGTACCAACGCCGCCCGGAACAGGGGATAAGGCCGCTACATGCGAGCTAACTTCTGCGGATACATCGCCCGCTATTTTTCCTCCGTCGATCTCATTAATCCCTGCATCGATCATAATCAGATTGGAATGAACCATATCCGGCGTAATGACATCAGGTCGTCCTACCGCGACAAAGGCAATGTCGGCATGTTGGAGATGCATAGCGATGTCCGGTGTACGCGAATGGCAGACGGTAACGGTGGCATTGTCCCGCTGCAGCATATGGAATAGGGGTAAGCCTACGGTTTGACCTCTTCCTACAAGGGTGACATTCTTGCCTGCAAGCGTATGGCCGTAATGCTTTAGAAGCTTGATACATGCTTGGGGAGTAGCGGGGTAGAGACCTTCATCACCTGTCACCGTGGCGAGCTTATTATCCGGTGTAACCCCATCGACGTCTTTTACCGGGGATATGGCTTTTTCTATGGTGCTAGCAGACAGATGTTTCGGCAAAGGCAGCTCCAGCATAATGCCATGGACATGGGGATCTTGATTCAAGCGGGCAATGAGCCCAAGAACCTCAGCTTCCGTAACGTCAGGCTGGAAGGAATGCAGCTCAAATGCTATGCCCAGCTTCTCGGCAATCTTCCGTTTGGCCTGAGCATAATAGGCAGATGCCGGATCTCCCTCAACCAGTATGGTCGCCATATGGGGGTGAAGACCGCTTTGCTTCATTTGTTCTACCCTAGTACTGATTGATTGATAAACCTGATCTGCTGCTTCTTTCGCTTTCATGAGTATTGTCATCCCTGTTTCCTCCGTCTCTTCATTAGTTAGATGAACGAAAAAAAGTACCCGCGGAGGCTCGCAACAAACGAGTCAACCGCAGATACTTTCCCAGGCGAACGGAACGTTAGAGCTGTATGCTTCCTCGTGGTTGATTCCACTTTTTTCGCCAGTCACATACAGGGCTATTTCCCTCATTCTATCAAAGATTGATAGGCAATAAAAGTGTTTAATTAGCAGATCCCAATACAAAGCCTAAATATAAGGGGGGTAATCCTTTACTTTGTTTCTTTGTATGAAAGCGTTTGCTATCTATAATTTTGTTCAGAAGGAGGTGGCGATCAGAGCTTGGCAGAGCAGGCCAGACACAATAAAAATCTACTTCATCCGAGAATCATTACACAGAATTGATTCGCGCAAGCTGTAGGTAAGTTGTGACAAGCGAAAGCAAATAATAGGAGGTAGATTATGTTTAAGTTAAAAAAGAAGGTTATGACAGCAGTACTGGCAGCTTCCATGAGTATCGGTTTATTCGCGGCAACGGCAAATGCAGCAACAGACTACTGGCAGAACTGGACAGATGGCGGCGGAACAGTCAATGCGGTTAACGGTTCCGGCGGCAACTATAGCGTGACATGGTCGAATACCGGCAATTTCGTGGTAGGTAAAGGCTGGAATACCGGATCTGCTTCCCGGGTAATCAACTACAACGCCGGCGTATGGGCACCAAACGGCAACGGTTATCTGACTCTTTACGGATGGACAAGAAATTCCCTGATCGAATACTATGTGGTAGACAGCTGGGGTACATACCGCCCTACTGGAACTTATAAGGGTACGGTAAGCAGTGACGGCGGCACTTACGATATTTATACGGCGCAACGCGTTAATGCCCCTTCTATTGACGGCACGGCAACCTTCACGCAGTACTGGAGTGTCCGCCAATCGAAGAGAGCAACAGGCAGCAATGTGGCAATTACATTCAGTAATCACGTTAACGCTTGGAAAAGCAAAGGTATGAACCTGGGCAGCAGCTGGTCTTACCAGGTACTCGCGACAGAAGGCTATCAAAGCAGCGGCAGCTCTAATGTAACTGTGTGGTAATTAAACACAGCTGCAGATGAGAGCCAGACTGTTTTTATCATATTGAAAATGAAATAGGTAGGCGAAGGCCGGCCGGTCTCTCTGACGGCGGCCTTCTATATTTCCATCGCTTAAAGGAGATATCCTATGAGAAAGCTAGTAACCTGCTCTTTAATAGCAGTAATGATTGTGATCAGCGCTTGTTCGCAGCAAGAACAGCTGCCTAAGACGGAACAGACTGCCGCGGTTAAACAAACTGCTGTGAAGCAGCCTGTCCAGACGGACAACAACGACAGCTTTGTGTTGATTAAAGGCGGAGCATTCGTTAATACCAAGTCCAGCTATTACGGACAAGATATCGTGCAGCCGGACTTTTATATCGGCAAATACGAGGTCACCCAGGAAGAGTGGGTTAATGTCATGGGGAGCAACCCTTCCCAGTTCAAAGGCGGCAAGCTGCCGGTCGAAATGGTAAGCTGGTACGATGTAATTGAATTTTGCAATGCAAGAAGTGTAAAAGAAGGCCGCAAGCCTTATTACAGCATAGACAAGAATACGAAGGATGCGAATAACAAGAGCGAGAATGATCAGCTCAAATGGACCGTAACCATTAACGAGGGAGCAAACGGTTACCGGCTGCCGACAGAGGCGGAATGGGAATATGCCGCAAGCGGAGGACAGCAGAGTCAAAGCTACACATACAGCGGAAGCAATAATGTCAATGAAGTAGCCTGGTATTGGAGAAACGCCGGGGATAAGTATTTGTCCGGAGACTGGACCTGGCCTGCGATAGAGAACAACCACGATACGACCAAAACGATCGGCATCAAGAAGCCCAACGAGCTAGGTTTGTATGATATGACAGGGAATGTACGGGAATGGTGCTGGAACTGGTACGAGGGCGAGGATGTGCCAAACGGCGCCATGCGGGTAGTTAAAGGCGGCGGTTGGATTGGCGATATCGGCAGCGCCGAGTCGGCCTTCCGAGGCAAGTTCGAGCCAAACGGCTTTGGCCCGGATCAAGGCTTTCGTCTTGTTCGCGGGGAGTAAATCGTGACCAGAGTAAAAATGAAGAGATTTGCAGGGGCCCCTTCAGCAATGATGGGGTTTTGTGTTGCGTAAGAAGTTTTTTTCTATTTATATGCCATAGCCCTCGTATGTTAAAATAATTATACAGATGCTCATACACCGGAGGGTATATGAAGGATCTAGAAAAAGAACTTGAACTTGCCTTAAGAGAAATCAATCGCTTAAAGCAAGAGAATATACAGTTGAAGCAAAAGATTGCGGCGATTACTGAAGATACCTTTTCAATTTTTAGACTGAATCCTCCACCAAACAATAACAATACTGCTCTAAATAATGCTGTTAATATGGAATCTGCAAAGGAGAAGGTTCATAATTACTCTCCCCCAGGTGAGAAAATTGCATTATTCCGCAGTTTATTTCGTGGGCGCGAAGATGTGTATGCAGTTAGATGGGAAAGTAAAACAGGAAAATCAGGATACTCACCAGCTTGTAAGAATGAATGGTCAGTTGTTTGTAAGAAGCCTCAAATTAAATGTTCAGATTGTTCACACAGAGATTATCTTCCGGTATCCGATGAGACGATATCTCGCCATCTTGATGCGAAATTTAATCGTACTATTGGAATCTACCCGATGCTTCAAGACGAAACCTGTTGCTTTTTAGCGATAGATTTTGATAAACATAATTGGATGCAGGATGCTGCTGCAGTAATGGCTACGTGTAAGGAAAACGAAGTGCCAGCAGCTTTGGAAAGATCACGTTCAGGGAACGGTGGTCATATATGGATATTTTTCGATAGGCCTATAGAGGCAGGCTTGGCTAGGAAGTTTGGGTGTGCGCTTCTTACAAAGACCATGGAGAGCAGATATGAATTAGGTTTAAATTCATATGACCGTTTATTTCCTAACCAAGATACGATGCCTAAGGGTGGGTTCGGCAACTTAATTGCTTTGCCTTTGCAAGGCGGACCGCGTAGAGAAGGGAATAGCGTTTTTGTCGACGAGAATTTTATTCCGTATGAGGATCAGTGGAGTTTCTTATCTTCATTTGATTATGGGGATATGTATGACGCTTATTATTCAAGCATGGAGTCTATGTTTCAGACTGCTATGAATAGAATAGATGATCTTGGTAAATATCTGCTATTTCGAGACAAGCTGAAAGCTATTATCCGGAATGTAGAAGATATTGGATGGGGATTTGAAGAAGCGCTTGTTGAGATCTATTACAGTGTTGCATCGGACTATGAAGAAGACGAGGATTAATCTGCTATTTCCTGTGATATACTGGTAATAAAAAGCTGAGGAGGGGTACTTTGAATTTTTCTAAAATAGATCAATTAAAACAAGAATTAGACAAGCTGAGACCCTTGCCATCCGCTGCTGTTCGCAACTTGGAAGAGGTCTTCCGAGTCGAGTGGACTTATAATTCTAATGCTATTGAAGGCAATACTCTTACTTTACTGGAAACTAAGTTGGTTTTAGAAGAAGGATTAACAATCGGAGGTAAAAAGCTTCGAGAGCATTTTGAAGTGGTTAACCATTCAGAAGCTATTGATTATGTACAAGACATAGTAGATAGAAATATAGACTTAACGGAATATGTTATTAAATCTATTCACCAATTAGTTCTTAAAAATATTGACGATGACAATGCGGGCCGCTATCGGATGATTAATGTTATGATATCAGGCTCGCAACATACACCTCCACATTTTTCGGTATTAGCGGAACAAATGGAAAAATTAGTGAAATGGTATGATGCGAGCAAAGATCAATTGCATCCCGTTCAACTTGCCGCAGAGTTTCATTTCCGGTTTGTTTATATCCACCCCTTCTCGGATGGCAATGGTCGTACGGCAAGGTTGCTTATGAATCTGATTTTAATGAAATATGGTTTTCCGCCTGCCATTGTCAAAGCAGCAAATAATGCCCGCATCAAATACTATGAGACTTTGGAATTGGCCAGTATAGGCAATGACATGCAGCCATTCGCTCAATTAATTGCTGAATGTGTGGAAGAAAGCTTGAACAAGTACATCGGGGCGGTAAAGTGATTTCTACAGCTAGATGATAAGGAACGATGGTGACTATGAAGATTCAGTTGGATAATCAGATAATCGATATTAACGTTCTTTATGGCGTACGGAAAAAGCTTGCTATCCAGATGGATGCCATGGGGCGTATTACGGTGAAGGCTCCGAACGATACAAGGGATGAAGTCATTGAACAAGCGGTAAAGCAGCATGAGCAAGAAATTTTGAAAAGGCTGCAGGCGATAGCGAAAGCACAAGCTGTGCCCAAGACAAGGGTGTATCAGGACGAGGGAAAGTTCCTTCATCTCGGACGATATTATGCTCTCCAGGAATTGATCGATACGGAAGGCTTATCGGAAGAGGAGCTCAGGCTCAACCTTCGGAAATTCTACTTCGCAAGCTGCAAGAAGGTTATAGCGGAGCGGATCAAGCCGTATCAGACGATGCTGAAGGTAAAACCCAAATCGATTGACATCGTAGAGTCGGCAACCAAGTGGGGAAGCTGCAGCTCCAGCAAAAAGCTGACCTTCAACTACCGCCTGGCGATGGCGCCGCTGGAGGTCATCGATTATGTCATCATCCATGAGCTCTGCCATCTCACGCATATGAATCATGACCGTTCATTCTGGCGTCTGCTTGGAAGCATCATGCCTGACTACAAGGACAAGGAAGCTTATCTGGCCCGTCACGGGCAGGCGATGACGCTGTAATTTCCATGTTTTTGTATATAGACATGAATGTGCAGATATACCAGTATAATAGTGGAGCAATCTGTTAAAAAAAGAGAGGAACCCCTCTCTTTTTTTCATGTTGTCTCAACTCCATTTCTTGTCGAATTTAGCAGAATTAATAATCCTTTAGTGCTATGATAAATCTATTGACAGCATTTGATAGAAACATCAGTAAGGAGGTTCTATGCCTTTGGACAATAAGCGTATTTACTGTGACTGGTCATACAGCGAGATCGTCAATTATGGCATCCAGCAGAATCATGTGCCGGTTGTCAGATCGATAGAAGTACATAATCAATCGGAAGAGGATTTTCGCGACTTTACGGTCCGAATTACCTCCGAGCCGGATTTTGCCTATGAGTGGAGCAAAACCTATAGTCACTTGCCTGCCGGTCAATCGCTGAGTCTGGGGACGATTAACCTGCAGATGTCCGCATCTTTCCTGGCTAATTTGTCCGAGCGCTTAACCGGAACACTTACTTTGAAGATCCTCCAGGGTGATTCGGAAATCTACCATGAACGGGGGACAATATCGATACTCGCCTTCGACGAGTGGAGCGGCCTTGCCGTACTGCCGGAATTGACGGCCGCTTTTGTCATGCCGAATCATCATCATATTGCGCAGGTCGTACGGGAAGCTGCGGATATTTTGGCAAAATGGACCGGAAGCTCCTCGTTTACCGCTTATCAGAGCAAGGACCCGAATAAGGTGCGGATGCAAGCCGCCGCGATTTATGCTGCCCTGCAGAACCGCAAGATTGCATACTGTGTAGCTCCGCCAAGCTTTGAGGTGATTGGTCAGCGCGTCCGTCTTCCCGAGACGATCTTTGCCCATCGGATGGGCAACTGCCTGGATTTATCCTTCCTCTATACCGCCTGCCTGGAGGCTGTTGGCCTGCATCCGCTGCTTGTTTTTACGAAGGGGCATGCCTTCTCGGGTGTATGGCTGGAGGAAGAGACCTTTGCAGAAAGCGTGCAGGATGATATCTCCGTCATCACGAAGCGGATCGCGGCGGGGATGAACCAGATTTGTGTCATAGAATCGACGGCTTTTGCAGAGGGTGATGCGACAAGCTTTGATCAGGCGGCTGTACTTGCCGAGAAGCATCTGCATGATCCTGATCAATTCGACTGCGTGCTGGATATCCGAAGAGCCCGGGCTGCGGCGGTACGCCCGCTGCCGATTCGTATAGCTACGCCTGAAGGCTGGATGATTGAGCAGACGACAGCGACACCAGTTGAACAGGATGCAGCTGCGCCTGAGCTTGTAGATATTTTAGAAAAGCCGCTTGAAGTAGAGGCTCTGCCGCAATCCCCGAGACAGAAGCAGTGGGAACGCCGGCTGCTGGATTTGACGCTCCGCAATTCGCTTCTTAACTTCCGTCTGTCCAAATCCAGTATTCCGCTCATAACGGTTCAATTAGGAGACTTGGAGGATGCCCTGGCCGACGGCGCGGAATTCCAATTGCTTGCCAAGCCCAATGACTGGCAGAACAACGGCCGGAATGCAGAGTTGTACCAGAGCATTAATAATGATCATCCGCTTGCCCAACTGTTAAGAGAAGAGTTCAACCGGCAGCGTCTGCGGGTAGATCTGGATGCGGTTGAACTGGAGCGAAGAATGGTGCATCTCTACCGCTCGGCCAGAGTCTCTCTTGAGGAAAATGGGGCCAATACGCTGTACCTGGCGCTTGGACTGTTGAAATGGTATGAAACTCCGGTCAGCGAGCTGCCTCGTTATGCTCCAATTGCTCTCATTCCGGTCGATATTATCCGGAAATCTTCCCGTCAGGGCTATGTGATCCGGGCAAGAGATGAAGAGCCTCAGATGAATATTACACTGCTCGAAATGCTGAGGCAGGATTACGGTATCGGCATTGACGGGCTTGATCCTCTCCCTAGAGATGAGAAGGGAATCGCCTTGAAGCAGGTGTTCCATGTATTCCGGCATGCCCTGATTCAGGTGCCTAGATGGGATGTGGAAGAGACGGCTTATCTCGGCTTGTTCTCGTTTGGTCAATTTGTCATGTGGAATGATATCCATACGCATGCGGATAAGCTTGCCCGCAATAAAATTGTTGCTAGTCTGATGGAGGGCCGGCTGAAATGGCAGGAGCAGCCCGAGGAGACAACACCGCTTGATCTTGATCATCCAACCCGGTTATCGATTCCGATCAGCGCGGATTCCTCGCAATTGTCGGCGATCCGTGCTGCAGCAGCCGGACAAAGCTTTGTGCTTCATGGTCCGCCGGGGACGGGCAAATCCCAGACGATTACCAATATGATTGCCGATGCGCTGGCACAAGGAAAGCGAGTATTGTTCGTAGCGGAGAAGATGGCGGCATTATCCGTTGTTGAGCGCAGACTAGAGCAGATTGGACTAGGTCCGTTTTGCCTTGAATTGCATTCCAATAAGAGTACGAAGAAATCTGTCCTGGACCAGCTGGCTGCAGCAATTGAGGCGAAAAAGCCTCCGGCACCCGAAACCTGGAGCAGCCAGGCGGACCGTTTGTTTCAGCTGAGAAATGAGCTGAACGGGTATGTGTCGGCCCTCCACCATAAGCATCCCTCTGGCTTGACCTTATTCGAAGCGATTGCCGGGTATGAACAGGCGGGTGAGGCTCCTTCAGTTGTCCATTTTAATGATGCTTCAATAGAAGCCTTAACGCCTGATAAGCTGATGGTCTGGAAGGATCTCGCGGTCCGCCTGCAAATCGCGGGGGCGGAGTGTGGAGAGCCGCATCTTCATCCATGGAGTGATTCCGATCTCACCGCCTACACGCAAGCGGTAAAAACAGAAGCGGATCAAGTATTGAAACGATACATTCCGTTGTTAGCTGAGTTGCGAGATGTTTTAGGTCAGATTGCTGACCGACTTAAGTTGAATGCCGCGAATCTTAGTTACCCGCGTCTTCAGCTTCTGATTCAACTCAGCGGGCTGGCAAGCCATGTCCCTGAGATCAAGCCAGCATTGCTGCAGGCAGCAGATGTGGAAGAGGTATTGACTCAAGTGAGAGCAATCGCCGGGCAAGGCCGACGCAGAGACCAATTCCGGGCGAAGGTATTTACCCGCTTCACGCCGGAAGTTGTCAGACTGGATGCGAAATCCGTTTTGTCCGAATGGGATAAAACAGAGCTGCAATGGTTCCTGCCGAAATGGTCCGGGCAAAAACGGATTTTCAAAATGCTGAGGGGCTACGCTTCTAACGCCGCTTCCCTGACGAAGGATCGGCTTAAACCAGCCTTGGTTGAACTGGTCGCCTGGCAGGAGGAAGAGCAGAAGCTGAAGGCGATGAAGACAGCTGCTGCGCCTTATCTGGGTCAGGCATGGGCGGATGCAGATGACGGCAAATGGGAGGAGCTTGCAGAAGCTTGCGATTGGGTAGAGAAGCTTCAAGCTTTGCTTGTTCAATGGTCCGGCAGCCGGGCATCCGCTAATGCGTCCAGACAGCAAATGACGGATGTCCTGTTGGATGGTCGGCATGATCAAGCTCAGCTTACACTGCTGCAAGGAATCGGAGGCCTTGAGGAGCGGATCAGGGCGGAGGAGAAGGAGCTTGCCCGTCTGCTGAACATTCCTTTCGGGCAGCTTCAGACCGTACAGACAGGCGAAGATTGGCTGGTTTTTATCTCTGACAAGGCGAAGCTGTGGTCAACTCATATCGATCGGCTGCGCGAATGGAGTACATGGCGAAGAGTCCATGCGGAAGCGGTCGAAGCGGGCTTACAGTCTCTCATTGCGCCTTACGAGGAAGGCCAAGTGGCGAATGCCCAGCTTGTCGCGGCCTTTGAGAGAGGGCTGTACAAGTCGATTGCCAACTATATTATTGCAAGGGATAAGAGCCTGCTTGCCTTCTCGGGCAAATTGTTCGAGGATACGATTGAACGTTTCCAGGCAGCGGATGAGATGTATTTGACCTTAACGCAGCAGGAAATTGCAGCACGCTTATCGGCCAAAATCCCGCAAATGACGGTGGAGGCAGCTCAAAGCTCAGAGGCAGGCATTTTGCAGCGGGCGATCCGAAGCGGGGGGAGAAATCTCTCCATCCGCAAGCTGTTCGAGACTATTCCGAATTTGCTGCCAAGGCTGACGCCTTGCATGCTGATGAGTCCGATATCTGTGGCGCAATACCTGGACCCGAATGGCGCGAAGTTTGATCTTGTTATTTTCGACGAAGCGTCTCAGGTGCCTACGGCACAGGCGGTTGGAGCGCTTGCGAGAGGCCATCAGGCCGTTATCGTAGGAGATCCGAAGCAGCTGCCTCCAACAAGCTTTTTCTCGAAAAATTCGAATGAAGTTGATGAGGAAGAAGCATTGCAGGATATGGAGAGCATTCTGGATGACTGCCTGGCGCTTGGCATGCCTGAACGGCATCTGACCTGGCATTACCGAAGCCGGCATGAAAGCCTGATTGCCTTCAGTAATGCGCATTATTATGAGAACAAGCTGATGACCTTCCCGTCTCCGGATGAGCCTGTCTCAAGCGTTACCCTGATACCTGTAGAAGGTTATTATGACCGGGGCCGTTCGAAGCAGAACAGGGCGGAAGGCGAGGCTGTTGTAGCGGAGATGATTCGCAGGGTGAAGGACCCGGAATTGCGCCAGCGCAGTATAGGGGTCGTTACCTTCAGCTCCGTTCAGCAAACGTTGATTGAGGATTTGCTGGAAGAAGCAATGAAGCAGGATCAGGACCTGGATCTGTTATTTGCGCAGCTGCCGGAGCCAATCTTTGTGAAAAATCTGGAGAACGTGCAAGGGGATGAGCGGGATGTCATCCTGTTCTCCGTTGGATACGGACCTGATGCAACCGGTAAGGTGAATCTGAATTTTGGACCGCTGAACCGCCAGGGGGGCTGGCGTCGTCTGAACGTCGCCGTGTCCCGCGCAAGGCATGAGATGCTGGTCTATTCGACGCTGATGCCGCATCATTTGAATGCCGGCCGAATCAGCGCACAAGGCGTGCTTGGGCTGAAAGCCTTCCTCGATTACGCGGAAAAAGGTCAACAGGCGCTGCCGGCCAACGCGGCATCCGAGCAAATCTCGCTCGTGTCCAATCTTCATCGCAGCCTGGCTGCCGAGCTGAAGGCTCTTGGTTATGAGACGGAGCAGCATGTCGGCGCATCGGGCTGCCGTATTGATATTGGTGTGCTCGATCCGGTGAATAAAGGGCAATATGTACTTGGCATTTTGCTTGACGGGCCGATGTACCGCGATGCGGGAGCCGCTCGTGACCGGGACATCCTGCGGGAGCAGGTGCTGGAGCAGCTTGGCTGGAATCTTGTTCGTGTATGGAGCCCGGAATGGTGGGAGAGCAAAGACAAGGTAGTCCGCCAGGTTGTTCAAGCGATTCAAAAGGCCAAGGCAACAATGCGCAAGGCAGAGCCTCCTTCGATGCCTGTGGTAACGATTCATTCGGAACCTGCCCCAGCTCCAGCAGAAGCTCTAGTTGAACAGGAGCAGCAGCCGGGCAAGTCGGATACGATAGCATACATTCCTTGTCAGCTTGAACCGGTCTTACTCGGAACAGACATGTTCTATTCACCTGCTTCCACAGAACTGATCCTTGGACAGATCAGACAGGTCATCCGCGAAGAAGGGCCAATCAGCCGCAGTCTATTGGCGAAGCGGTTGCTGCAGGCATGGGGAATCACCCGGCTTGGAGCGAAGCTGGATCAGCGACTTGCCGATCTGATTACTAGAATTAAGCCTCGGGAGAGCCGCTCGGACGGCGCTGTTTTCTACTGGCCGGAGGGGCTTGAGCCTGCCCGTTATGATCTCTTCCGTGTTGCCGCCGATGAGGCGAGACGCTCGGCAGAGGACTTGCCGGTGGAAGAAATTGCAGCTGCAGTGAAAGCCGTGCTTGCTTCGCAAATTAGCCTGCCGCAAGAGGATCTGGTTAAGCAGGTCGTAAAGCTGTTAGGCTATGCAAGATCAGGCAATGCGTTGGATCGGGTTATCCGAAGCGGTATTCAGAAAGCGATTGAGCTGAATTACGTGCAGGCCAATGAGCAGGAACGTATTGTTTTGAAATAAGGGAATAGGAAATGACCGCATACATCTGGTATGGCGGTCATTTTTGTTTTTTTCTCAAATGAGCTTGAACATTTCTTTCCATTATGTCATATTGATATTATCAAAACGATAATATGGAATGCAAAGGAGGTTTCGCGCTCTTGAATTTGAATGAAAATGAAACAAACTACTCTGTAAGCAACTACCGTACCCCGGATGGTGCGCCCTCGGATATCGTTATTTTCACAATTACCTCTCAGGAGAAAGAAACGTCCAAGAAAGCTCTCCCCATAAGGGAGCTTCAAGTGCTGCTGATCCGCCGCAAAGTATGGCCTTTTGCCGGGCAGTGGGCTTTGCCGGGCGGCTTTACCCGCAAGACCGAGACGGTGGAGCAATGCGCCATGCGGGAGCTGAGGGAGGAAGCAGGCATCGAGCATGTACACATGGAGTTTCTGAAGGTATACAGCAAGCCGGGGAGGGACCCCCGGGGATGGATGATCAGCCATGCGTTCTGCGCCTTGGTGAACGAGCGGCACTTGCAAGACAGGCGGGCTTCGGATGATGCGGAGGATGTACAGCTGTTCACGCTAAGCCAAGCACTCGAGATGGAACTGGCATTTGACCATCATGACATTATTCGGGACGCCTATCAGCATATTCAGCAGCAGATGCTGACGCAGTTAATTGCGAAGGAGTTTCTGCCGGAGGAATTTACGATTGGGGAGCTGTATCAGATCATTCAGACCGTTGTGCCGGAGTTCGAGGAGAAGAATTTCATTCGTAAGGTAACCTCAACCCAAAGCCGTAAAGGGCTGATTGAGGAAGTCCGTCACACCGACGGGAGTTTGAAGCAATCCAATCAATATTCGCAGCGTGCGGCGCAGCTATACCGTTTTACCGGATATGTGCCGGAGCTGTCGATTTATAGTTAGTTTAGGTGACCATTCATTTCAGGAGGGGAAGTTGATGAAGCAAAATTTATCGATGCTGGGACTGCTTGTCTCAATCCTGGCGGTTGCTTATTTTACATCGTCAAGCGCTATTGAGATTGCGGCTACAACAACCGGGCTGGCTGCCGTATGGCTGACCGCCAAGGAGAAGCTGTGGACCTGGCCGATCAGCCTGGTGAATGTGGCCTGCTTTTTCTATATGTTCTTGGATGTTAAGTTGTATGCGGACATGACGCTGCAGGTGTTCTTCTTCGTGCTCAGCATTTATGGCTGGGCCGTATGGATGACCAAGCGCGAAGGGGCGGCCGTCCGGCCAACAAGAACCTGGACTCCTCGGATGGCTGCGCTGCTACTTACGTTTCTGGTTGTGTTTACCTTGGCATGGGGTTACATTCTTGAGCATCATACCGATGCGTCCATCCCTTATCTGGATGCTTTTATCGCTACGTTAAGCCTAGTTGCTCAATTCCTGCTCTCTTATAAAATCCTGCAAAGCTGGTATTTCTGGATCATGGTTGACATCCTCTCGATTGGCATGTATTTCTACAAGGAGCTGTATGCGACCTCGTTCTTATACGTTATTTTTCTCGGCATTGCTATTATGGGGCTTGTTGAATGGAAGCGGGAATATGTACGGAGAGTTTCAACTGCGCAAGCGCAGCAGGATGAGGTGAACCATTATGCCGGATAAAAAAACAGGTTTGACCCTCGGCAAGTTTGCTCCGTTTCACCGTGGGCATCAGCATGTAGTGGAGACAGCGCTTGCTGAGGTTGACCATCTGATTGTCGTTATTTATGACAGTCCCGAGGTGACACGGGTGCCGTTATCGGTGCGGGCGCGCTGGATCCGCAAGCTGTATCCGGCCGTTGAAGTGCTAGAGGCCTGGGACGGTCCATCGGACAGCGGAGATACGCCGGAGATTAAGCGCAAGCAGGAGCACTATATTCTCGGACTTCTTGGCGGGCAAAAGATTACGCATTTCTACTCCAGCGAGTTTTATGGCGAGCATATGAGCGAAGCATTAGGGGCGGTTAATCGCCAGGTCGATCCGCATCGGGAAAACTTCCCTGTTTCGGGCACGCAAATAAGAGGGGCTTTATACGAGAACCAATCATGGGTAGATCCGGTCGTGTACCGGGATCTCATCAGCAAGGTGGTATTCCTTGGAGCGCCGTCGACCGGAAAGACAACCCTTGCTGCCCGAATGGCAGAGGAACTGCATACGGTTTGGATGCCCGAATATGGACGGGAGTATTGGGAGCAGAACCAGATTGAACGCCGATTGACGCTGGAGCAATTGGTGGAAATCGCAGAGGGCCATCTGGAACGGGAGGAGCGATTGCTGCTTGAGGCGAAGGATATGCTGTTCGTCGATACGAATGCTATAACAACGTTTATGTTCTCCCATTATTATCATGGTTCGGCTCATCCGAAGCTGGAAGCCATGGCGGCTAAATGCGCTTCGCGTTATGATCTGGTCTTCCTCTGCGAAGACGATATCCCCTACGACGATACCCCGGACCGTTCGGGAGAGGTGAACAGATATACTTTCCAAAAGCAGATTGCAGCGGATTTGATTGAACGCAAGATTCCGTTCATTCCGCTTCGGGGAAGTCTGGAGGAGAGGGTAGAGCTGGTCAAAGAGGTTCTTGAGCGTTACGAGAAATATAGTAATCCATATGAATGGATGGGGGAGTCCTAATAATGAGGAACCGGATTCTAGGCGGTTTATTTGGTGTTGCGGCAGGCGATGCGCTGGGTGGAACAACGGAGTTTATGAACGAAGCGGAAGTCCGGCGTGAATACGGCTGGCTGGAGGAGATCATTGGCGGAGGCGTCTGGCGGCTTGAAGCGGGAGAGATCACGGACGATACGGCGATGACGATAGCAGTAGCGAGAGGGATTCTGCAAAATCCGCAGGATCCGATTGAAGCCATCGGGGAGTTTTTTCTGCAGTGGAGAGCAACCAACCCGAAGGATATCGGCAATATTATCCGGACGGTGTTTGATCTCTATGACGGCAACTGGACAGAGGCCGCAAGACGGGCGGGTATTCTGCTGAACGGAAAAACAGCGGGGAACGGAACGTTGATGCGCTGTTTGCCTATTGCCCTTGCATATAAGGATGAAGCAGTGATGGAGGAGGTAAGCAGACGGCAGTCGGAGATGACGCATGAGGATCATCTTGCAACGGAAGCTTGCCTGATCTATAACCGGATCGCTAACCGTCTGCTGCAGGAGGAGCAGCTGCTATCTGCCATCCGCGCAGAAATAACCGGAACCCGGTATGAGCAGCTGCTTAACGGCGAAGCGCCTGTTGCTCCCCCGGACGGATTTGTTGTTCATACGCTGGAGTGGGTTGTCCATCATTTGCTTGCGGCAGAGACATTCGCAGAGGTAGTTCAATGTGCCGCCAATAAAGGCGGGGACTCGGATACGATTGGCGCTATCGCCGGCGGGCTGGCAGGCATCTACTGGGGATATGACGGAATTCCTTCCAAGTACACAGACCAGATTTTGCTGAGACAGGAGCTCACGGAGTTGGGGGACGCATTGTTGGCTATACGGGAAAAGTAACATGATTAAGGGGCAGCCCAGAAGGCAGCCCCTTAATGCTGTGATCAGGTAGCTTTAGCAGAAGCTGCTGCTTATTATGATGAGGCTTAACGATGCTTTGTTCCAGCCCCTCAGGAAGATAACGTTGCCGTCCAACAAATCCAAATACATTTCCGGTGCATATTTTTATTTATTGACATAAAATTTAATATAGCATTATAATATATCCATTATAACAAATGCCTATATGATAAAGGAGTTGTTTTTCATGAGCGCAATTCGTCCTCCTGCAGTTCCACTCGTAACAGTAGACCCTTATTTCAGTGTATGGTCGCAGGCCGACCGGCTGACTGATGATTTCACTCGCCACTGGACAGGGCAAAGACATGCCATGACGGGATTGATCCGAATTGACGGAACCGTACAAAGATTTGCTGGTCTGGTTGAGCCTAATGCTGAGCGGTATTATACGGAGCCGCAAGCGATGGAGCAGCTGAACGTTACCGTTACTCCGCTTAGTACGGTCTACGTGTTCCAATCGGCAGGAGTCGAATTGACGGTTCGCTTTACTTCACCGCTGCTCCTTAATGATCTGGATGTCTTGTCCAGACCTGCTTCGTACGTTGCGTTCGAAGTGCGTTCAATCGATGGCGAGGAGCATGATGTACAGATTTATTTCGACGTTACCGGCGAATGGTGCGTAGACCAATCCAAGCAGGCGGTTATTAGCAAAAAGCAGGAAGCGAACGGGCTGATCTCGCTGCAGATCGGTCATGAGAAGCAGGAGGTTGTAAACCGTTCGGGCGACGATCACCGAATCGACTGGGGTTATTTCTATTTGAATGCAGGGAAGTCTGATCAGGTGAGCGGCTACATAGCACCGGCCCATATCCGGAAAAACTTCGTTCGCAACGAGAAGCTGGCGGAATCTGTTACGCAGACTGAAGCGCAGATTGTCGCAGACGTACAGCCTGTTATGGCGCTTGTGTACAATATTGGCGGCGTAGGTGCTGCATCGGAGAAACGTCTGGCGGTACTCGCCTATGACGATATCGTTGCCATTGAATATTTCGGAGATAAGCTGGAGGCTTATTGGAAAAGAAACGGACAAAGCACGCCGGACATGATCGCGGCTGCGTTCTCCGAATATGAGAGCTTGCTTGCGCGCTGCGAAGCATTTGACAAGCAGATCATTGCTGAAGGTGAAAAATCCGGCGGCAGCCGTTATGCGGATCTGCTTGCCTTGTCCTATCGCCAGGCGATTGCCGCGCATAAGCTTGTACTCGACACGGAAGGCGAGATCCTCTTCCTGTCCAAAGAATGCTACAGCAACGGCTGTATGGCTACGGTAGACGTAAGCTACCCGTCTGTGCCAATGTTCCTGCTTTACGCTCCGGAGCTGGTTGAGGGGATGATCCGTCCGATTCTGAAGTATGCGGAAACGGATGCCTGGACATTTGAATTTGCTCCGCATGATATCGGACAATACCCGATTGGCAACGGTCAGGTGTATAGCGAGAATCAACGCGAAGGACAAATGCCGGTTGAAGAATGCGGCAATATGCTCGTTATGGCGGCATCCGTAGCGCTTGCAGGCGGCAATCGGAATTATCTGTTCAGCCATATCGATACGCTCGGAGAATGGGCAGACTATTTGACAGAGTTTGGTCTGGACCCGGAGAATCAGCTGTGCACCGACGACTTCGCCGGGCATTTGGCCCGCAATGCGAACTTGTCTGTGAAGGCGGTTATGGGTGTAGCCAGCTACTCTATCCTCAAGAAGCTGCAAGGAGACGAGGAGACGGCTGCCCGTTATATGACCAAAGCCAAAGAGATGGCCGAGCAGTGGGAAATGCTTGCGGCAGACGGCGATCATACGAAGCTGGCGTTTGGCCAGGAAGGCTCCTGGAGTCTGAAATATAATCTCATTTGGGATGTGCTGTTTGGTACCGAGCTGTTCTCGGAAGAGATGATTAAGAGTGAGATCAGTTGGTATAAGAAGATGAAGAATGACTACGGAACGCCGCTCGACAACCGGGCTGCGTATACGAAAAACGATTGGCTCGTTTGGTCTGCCGCTTTGTCGGATGACTCCAATGATTTCGTGGAGCTCACGAGCCCGATCTGGGATATGCTGAACGAGACGGCTGACCGCGTACAGTTCTCGGACTGGACGGATACGGTGACGGCCCGTCAGATCGGTTTCCAGCACCGGACGGTTGTCGGAGGCATCTTTATGAAGGTGCTGAAGGACAAAGGAACCATGAAGGTATTTCAAGCGGTTTCTTCGATTAATGAAAGAAAATAAATAAAACCTGTGACGAACAGGGGCGCATGTGAAGTGCGCCCTTCTTTTGCATCTGCAGAAAATAGACAATTGTTTAGAAGAACTGCTTTGTTAACCATTCTTAATATGGTATATTTGCTATAACTAATGAATTGCGGTCTGGATAGGAGGATTACGCGTGAGTCAAGATAGAGAGCCTCTGTACATAAAAATACAGAATCATTTCAAGGATTTGATCATCTCCAGGGAACTGGTTGAAGACGATAAAATCCCGACAGAGAAAGATCTGATGGACGACTTCGACGTCAGTCGGATTACGGTTGTGAACGCGCTGGCTGAGCTGGCAAAGGACGGATGGATTTACCGGATACCGGGCAGAGGAAGCTTTGTCAAAGGCATTCCGGAGACACAGATGGCTGCCAGCCCAACGATCAGAGAGGTGCGGAGAGAAAAGAAAGAGCCTAAAGTCAAGATCGGCTTAGTGTTTCCTGTACTTGGCGACTACTTCGCTATCCGTTTAATAGCAGGGATAACCGACGGCCTCAAAGCCAAAGGTTATTCGCTGGTCGTTATGCTGACCAACAACTCCAAGGAGCAGGAGAAGGAAGTTATCCGGGAGCTGAAGAATACCGTTGACGGGCTTATTATTTTCCCTGTTGACGCCGAGGTCTATAACGAGGAAATTATTGCGCTTAAGATGCAGAATTATCCGTTTGTCCTTATTGACCGGTACCTGCCGGGCGTGGAGACGAATGTTGTTGCTTCAGACAGCGCCTTTGCCACGATGCTGGCCGTTGATCATCTATGGGAGCTGGGGCACCGCAATATCGCAATCTGCTCAGACTCGCCGCTTATGACAGTGTCCGTGGATGAGCGCATTCAAGGCTACACGGAAGCTCTCAAGCAGAAGGAGGCTTTAATTAATCCTTCGCTTATCTTGAATGACATTCATATTAACGGCGGCGGCATAAATGCCGAGCATCCGTTTTTCCGCTTTGTGAAAAATCAGATGGCAACCGCTTATATCGCCTTGAACTGCTCGCTTGGCGTCCAGATTTTATCCATTGCCAAGCAGGTTGGTCTCCGCGTGCCGGAGGATATCTCCATTGTCACGTTTGATAACCCGACGCCACTGCTCGAGGAGTTCAGCCTGCTGACGCATATCGACCAATCGGAATATAACATGGGAGCAGAAGCTGTTCAGCTGCTGCTTCAAGTTATTGAGAATAAGCCGGACCAATTCGAGAAGAAGATATTGAAGCCAAGTCTTGTTGTCCGCAAAACGACCGCGAAAGCAAAGATATAACGGCTGCAACAAGCAGCTAAGAAAACCCGACACCCTTGATACAAGGGCAGTCGGGTTTTCTTTTTTTTAATTGACTAATTTGATATAACAAATATAATTTATTGTATAGGGAATGTATAGGGATTGTATCGCATTTGAGTAAGTCTAAAACAAGCAAGGAGGAAGATGAACATGAATGACAGGAAAGCAGTAGAAACAGCCCCATTGCATCTGCCGGTCAAAAGCGTATCAACAAAGTCCTCTCTTAAGAAGTTTGCGGTCAGACACAAAGATGCATTAATCGCCACGGCTATATTAAGCCCAATGATCCTATGGTGGCTTGTCTTATCGGGGTTCCCGACTCTGTTTGGCTTTTTTCTCGGATTTTTCGAGTGGGTCGGCATTGCAGACAGCCCCAAATTTATCTGGTTCGATAACTATATCCGATTTTTCCATGATCCGCTATATTACGAAGCCTTATGGAGATCCGTCTGGATGGGGGGGCTTGTTACCTCGATCACGTTAATTGCCGGCTTTGGCGCAGCTCTGCTGATGAATATGCCTTTGTTCGGCAAAGGCATCTACCGGTCCATCTGGTACATTCCGGCGGTTACTTCCACCGTTGCAACAACACAAATTTTTAATCTCCTGCTCGATACTAACAACGGCGTTATTAATAACTTTCTGAAATCGATCGGCAAAGAACCGATCGTCTGGCAATATTCCGTTTTTTGGGGCGTGTTCTGGATTGTAGTCTATTCCGTATGGAAGGGCGTAGGGGGGGCGGCGCTGATCTGGCTCGCCGGACTTCAGTCGGTTGATGTCTCTTTGTATGAAGCTGCCGAAATTGATGGCGCAGGGCGTTGGGGCAAGCTGTGGAATGTGACGCTTCCAGGCTTGAAACCGATTGCAACCTATATCGTCATTACGAGCTTGATCGGCGCTATTCAGATTTATGAGCAAGTCCTGTTTATGACAAACGGCGGTCCGTATGGGAAAACGGAAGTGCTCGTGTTCCGCATTTACCGCGATGCGTTCTGGGATTTCAACATGGGGATGGCAGGCGCGTCTTCGCTCATTATGGCTGTGGTCGTTTTTATCGGAACAGTGTTCTACTACCGCTGGTCGACGAACTCTGACAGAAGTACAACGATCAAGATCAAAGGGGGTCCTAAAGCATGAAAGAAGCATTGTCCAAAAAAGTAGCGTTTCAACTGAAGCCGGGTAATCTGCTTGCGCATCTGGTTCTGCTTGGTGTCGGACTTGTCCTGTTATATCCTTTGGTCTTTATGATACTCGCCGGATTTTTCACGAAGACGGAATTTACTTCATCCATCATTGGGCTCATTCCAATTGCCAAAGCACCAACTCTCTACAACTTTACCGTGTTGTTTCACGGAACTGCGGACAGCTCGCTGCAACGCTATTTCGTTAATTCGGGTTATCGCACCATATATAACACCTTCTGGGCGCTGCTGACCTCCTTATTGGCCGGTTATGTATTCGCAAGGCTCCGTTTCAAATGGAAAGACCAGCTGTTTCTGATCTTGCTTGGTACGCAGATGATTCCGGGCACAATTGCGCTCATTCCGACTTACCTGGAATTTGCAAGATGGCCGTTTGCGGGCGGCAACGATATTTTTACAGGCGGTAAAGGGATACTCGATACTTGGTGGGTTTACTTCATCGGAGGACCAAGCCTTAATATTATGGGGGCCTTCCTGGTGAAGCAGTCCATTGAGAAAATCCCTTATGAGCTCGATGAAGCGGCGAAGGTGGATGGAGCGGGAACGATCCGAATTATTTTTCAGATCTTGCTCCCGCTGCAGCTGCCGATTATGGCGTTTATTGCGATTACAACGGCGCTTGCTACATGGAATGATTTTGCTACGCCGTTCTTCTATACCTCATCGGATAAGCTGCAGACGCTGCCTGCTGCCATTACCCGATTGTCGTCAGCTGCTGCCAGCCCGGGAGCTATTCCGAACTGGCCGTTAATTATTACGCTTGGTCTTGGCATGACGATCCCGGCGCTCCTGATCTTCTTTTTCTTCCAGAAATATATCGTTCAGGGCTTGGCTAACACGGGAATCAAAGGGTAAAATATTTGTTATAACATATTGAATATAACAAATAATCATGTTATATTAATTGCGAAAGGTCAGTTATCCTAATCTGGAGGGGTTCATGTGAAAAGAACAAAGATCACATCCTTGCTTGTAACTGCACTCTTAACATTGTCTTTAACAGCATGCGGCGGCAACAATAACAACACATCCACTAACAATCAGCCTAAGCCATCAGACACAGCTGCCGAGTCGGCGACACCAGCGCCAGCGGACAACACCGATACTTCAGGCACGAAGGAACCGGTTACGATTACGGTATTAAATGAAGGTGCTGTAGGTATCGGCGTTGGTAAGATGGATGATTTGTTCGCGCCAAAAGAGAAAGAGCTGAAGGACAACGGCGTTGATATCACTTACACACCAGGAAATCTGGTAGAGGCTTTCCCGCTTCATTATCAGAAAATCATGTCAGGCAAGTTGAAAGAGCAAAACATCAGTATTAAAGCCGAAGACTGGGGTTGGGGCGAGCCGCTGATTCAGAAGGAAACAGCAGGATTCTTAGCCAAAAACGTCCCGGATATTATTGTAGGTGAAACACAAATGCCGGGTTTTGCCCAGCAAGGTCTGCTTGAGCCGTTCCCGGATGCCATGGCTGATGAGATCCGCAATACAGTCTCGCCGGCTGCCTGGAAGCCAATGGAGTATGACGGTAAAATTTACGGTCTTGCACTTCAGCCAGGCGTGAGCAGCTTGTATTGGAACAAGAAGCTGGTGAAGGAAGCCGGCATTGATCCTGAGAAGCCGATTACTTCCTGGCAAGAGCTGGCTGACAACTCGAAAAAAGTAACAGAAGCCGGCAAAGGCAAATTTTACGGCGGCGGCGTGTACGGCGCTCCAAACTTTGGCGGCTACTTGCGCTACGGCGCACTGATTGGGATCAATGGCGGCAGCTTTGCTGATGCGAATGGTCAACCAACCTTTAACTCCGATGCAAATGTGGAGACGGTGAACCTGCTTCGTGAGCTGAATGCAGATCATCCGGCAGGTCTGATGGTTAACAATAATGAGGGCACTTACTTTGATGCCTGGAAAAAAGGGCAAACGGCCTATCTGATTGATGGTCCTTGGCAAGTCCAGCAATGTAAGGACAACGGACTGGATTGCGGGATGTCGCCAATTCCATTGTCTCCAAGCGGCGAAGCTGCAAACGTAACGATTGGCGCTGCATTCAACTCGGTGCCGAAAGATGCGAAAAACAAGGAAGCGGCATTCGAATATATCAAAGCTATGTACAGCAAGGAAGTTCAGCAGCTGGTTGCGGACTCGAATGTACGCTCCCCGATTCTGAAAGAAATCGCAGAGGCGCCGGAGTATAAAGAGAAGCATCCTGAGATGTACCTGCACTATCAAGCGATGTCGGGCAATGTTCAAGGTCTGCCAACCTTTGCGAAAGACAACTCGAAGGTATGGCAAATCTGGGGTGATGCCGTTGTGAAATCGCTCATGACCAAAGGCGATGTCAAAGCGATCCTCGACGACGCCCAGAAGAAAGCGGAGCAAATAACGAAGTAAAATAAAACAAAAAAAGAGGACTTTCTTAACAAGTCCTGAGTGGTCTGAGAAGTGTTGTTAACGCAGCGGAGCAAAGGGAGTAGGGGTATCTCTTGAAGAGCGACAGCGCCCGCCTTTGTCTGCAGGAAATATTCATACTACAAATAGTTCACATTTCCTGCAGACAACAGCGGCTGAAAGAGATACCCCGTTTCCCTAAAGCTCATAGCAAGTTAACCAATCATTTTCCAGACAACAGGACTGTTAATCAGTCCTCTTTTTTTCCAAACCGGGAGTGACAGATATGCCATACGAGACGAGACAAATTATGCTGCATAAAGCAAAGGGCCTGCTTCCAAGAATACGCCAAGCCATTTACGAGCCTGTCGCTGCCATGAAGGTGACGGCTTGGGTGACGCAAGAACCAGTGCCTTACTCCGAGCGTACAGCAGGATCTAAGGTTGAGCTTGCACCCGGCGATAAATGGGGCAACCTATGGGATTGCGCCTGGTTCCGGTTTGAAGGGAATGTTCCTGCCGCTGCTGCCGGGAATAAGATGGTGCTGCTCATTGATGTAAACGGGGAATTATGCCTTGTGGATCAGGAAGGCTCGCCGATGCAGGGGCTGACCAATATCAATTCTGAATTTGATTTCAGCCTTGGCCTTCCTGGCAAGCGGGTTGTTGATCTTGGTTATGAAGCAGCGGGCAAGCAGATTGATCTGTGGGCTGATGCGGGCTGTAACGACCTGTTTGGCAAATATCGGAGCGGCACCTTGAAGGAAGCCGATATTGCGATCTGTTACGAAGAAATTCGGCAGCTGTATTACGATTATGAGGTCCTTCTGGAGCTGGTGGAGCATACGCCGGAGAACGGCGCAAGACGGGAACGGGTCACTCGAAGCTTGTATGATGCCGCACTTAAGCTGGAAGTTATTAATGAAGAAACGGCGAAGCAGGCGAGAGAAATTCTGGCGAAGGAGCTTGCCAAACGCGGGGGCGACCCTGTTGTGACAGTTAGTGCTATTGGTCATGCCCATATCGATCTTGCCTGGCTGTGGCCGATTCGCGAAACGATCCGGAAAGGCGCGCGTACCTTCTCCACGGTGCTGAAGAACATGGAGAAATATCCGGATTATGTGTTTGGTGCAAGCCAGCCTCAATTATATCAATGGATGAAAGAATATTATCCGAAGCTGTATGACCGGATCAAGGAGAGAATTCAAGAGGGACGCTGGGAAGTGCAAGGCGCGATGTGGGTAGAGCCTGATACGAATATTTCCGGCGGAGAAGCTTTGGTCAGACAAATCCTTTATGGCAAAAGATTTTTCCAGCAGGAGTTTGGCCAGGAGATGAAGATACTATGGCTGCCTGATGTATTTGGCTATTCAGCCAGCCTGCCTCAGCTGCTTAGAAAGTCCGGCGTTGATTATATGATGACGCAGAAGCTGTCATGGAATGTGTACAATACACATCCGCATCACAGCTTTGAGTGGGAAGGGATTGACGGCAGCAAGGTGCTGGCGCATCTTCCTCCGGAGGATACGTATAACAGTCCCGGCGCACCCAGATCACTTGCGAAGATTGAGAACAGTTATCTGGACCGCAATGTATCCGAGCATGCTTTAATGCTCTTTGGCATCGGAGACGGCGGCGGGGGACCAGGCGAGGAGCATCTGGAGCGGTTATCCCGTGAGCATAATCTGCTGGGATTGCCTCCGGTTGTGCAAGAATCCTCATTGTCCTTCTTCCATAAGCTTGAACGGGAAAAAGCGCGTTTCCAGACTTACCGCGGTGAGCTTTATTTAGAAAAGCACCAAGGTACGCTGACAACGCAGGCCCGCAACAAATGGTATAACCGCAAGATGGAGAAATCGCTTAGAGAGCTTGAATTTGCAGCCTCTTTATTACTTGCAATGGGAGATCATTCGTACCCGTCCGAGGAATTAGAGGAGATCTGGAAGGAAACGCTGCTATACCAATTCCATGATATTTTACCAGGCTCATCAATCACCCGTGTCTTTGAGGAATCATTGGAACGATATGCGCTTATGTACGGCCGAACGCAAGAGCTGATCACGCAGATTTATGCCAAAGCCGCTCAATTGACGGGGGCGGGAGAAGGTCAGGCGGTCGTCTTTAATTCATTGCCGTGGGAACGTGAGGAAGTTGTTGTTCATAACGGCAGCCGTTATGCCGTGAAAGTACCGTCAATGGGCTTTGCCGCTTTGACAGAAGCGGAGCTTTGCCTGGAACAACCGAGAGAAACGGGACTGCGCGCAGGCGAGCATTTATTGGAGAATCCATATTTGCGGGTAACCTTTGCGCAAGATGGAAGTATAGAATCGATTTACGATAAAGCGGCGGGCAGAGAAGCTATTGCGCCCGGCAAGCAAGCGAATGTATTGACCGTGTACCACGATAAAGGCGATGCTTGGGATTTTCCGAGAGATTACCGGGATACGGTGGTCGGCCGCATGAAGCTTGAAGGCAGCTCCTGCTCTATCGATGGTCAGCAAGCGGTGGTAGAGCAGCAATACCGGTTCGGAGAGTCAACGCTGGTACAGCGGATTGTGCTCGACGAAGCGGGAACAACAGTGAGGTTTGAGACCAAAGCCGATTGGAAGGAAGCGGAGAAAATGCTCCGGGTTTCTTTCCCGGTATATGTCGCAAGCGAGCATGTAAACTGTGAAATTCAATTCGGTTATTTGAAACGTCCGACGACCCGGAATACGATGCTTGAATTTGTCCGCGATGAAATTTGCGCGCATCAATATATCGACCTGTCGCAGCCCGATTACGGCGTAGCGCTGCTTAGCGACAGCAAATATGGCTACAGTGCAGAGCGAAATGTGCTGGACATCAATTTGCTTCGCAGCCCAAGCTATCCCGATCCGGTTGCAGACCGTGCGGAGCATCAATTCGTGTATGCGATTTATCCGCATCGCGGAGATTTTATCCAAGCTCAGGTGTATCGCAAAGGCTATGAGCTTAATACTCCTTTAACGGTAGCTGAACCGTCTGCTGCGGCTTCGGCGGCAGGCCGTGCAACATCGTTTGAATCCCTGCTTCAAGTTGATAATCCGCATGTAATGATCGAAGCGGTGAAGAAAGCGGAGGATTCGGATGATCTCATTATCCGCTTGTATGAGACATCCGGCACGCTTGCCCAAACGACGGTTGCTTTCGGAGGCGTATGCTCGGCGATTGAGGAAGTGGATCTGATGGAAAATACGATCGGAGAGGCTGGGGGGCCATTGGTGTTCCAACCTTTCGAGATCAAGACGCTTCGCATAAAGCTCTAATAATGGGAATAGGACAGGGGGGAATGCGTAACGGCTCCCTCCTGTTTTATTTCCAAATCCAAACGTTGCAGGAGGATGTGCAGTCATGATCAGAAGGAACCGGCAGGAAGAGTTAACAGGCTTTCAGGAGGGCGGACCCTATCATCCGTCCTATGATTTACAGACCGATTTCGTAATGGTGTATGGTATTCACGGGGATTTTCAGGAACGAATTCGCACCTGGAAGGAAAAAGGCTATGTGGTCCATCTGATGACAGGCGTATCCTGGGGCGGCTATCAAGACTATCTGAACGGAAAAATCGACGGCCGGCCGCATTGGGATGAAGCTCAGAAAAACCGCCGCTATGAAAATATCATTCACGGCACCTCCGCGGATATTCCGTATATGGTTCCGACCATCGCCTATGCCGATTATTTGACGGAACGGATTCGGATGGCTGTAGATGCCGGAGTAGAAGCGATCCATCTGGAAGAGCCGGAGTTCTGGGTAGAAGGCGGTTATTCGGATGCTTTCAAGCGGGAGTGGGAGATCTATTACCGTGAGCCTTGGCAGGCGCCGCATTCTTCCGCAGACGCCCAGTACCGTGCTTCGAAGCTGAAGGCCTACTTGTATACGCGTACGCTGGACCGGATCTGCAGCACGCTCAAGGAATATGCGATGCAAAAGTACGGACGCCGTATTCGTTTTTATGTTCCTACACATAGCCTCATTAACTACACGCAATGGAGAATTGTCAGTCCGGAATCAAAGCTGCTCGAGCTTCCGGGAATTGACGGCTACATCGCGCAAGTATGGACCGGAACCGCCCAGACGCCAAATGTGTATAACGGTGTCCGCAAGGAGCGTACCTTCGAGACGGCATATCTGGAATACGGCATTATGCAGGAGCTTGTCCGCGGCACCAACCGCAGAATGTGGTTCCTCCATGATCCGATTGCCGATGATCCGAAGCATACCTGGAAGGACTACCGCACCAATTATATCCGTACTTTAGTGGCATCCCTTCTCCATCCGCATGTCAGCCGTTATGAAGTATGTCCTTGGCCGAGACGGATCTATCAGGGCGAATATCCAAGAGAAGGCGGCAATGGCAAAGAAAGAATCCCTGCTGCTTATGCAACAGAACTGCAAACGGTGCTGAATGTACTCGGCATGATGGAAGGGCTGGATGCAGAATGGCTGACAGACAGCCTTCAGGTTGGCTTGCTGCTTGCCGATTCGGCAATGTACCAGCGGAATCATCCAGATTGGAGTGAGGAAGCTACTTCGTTCAAATATGACGGGACGGAAGTTGCATCGGCGTTAGGCAGCGAATTTATGGAGCTGCTTGACTGGTCGCCTTTCTATGGCCTTGCCTTGCCGCTTCTCAAGCATGGTGCTGCCGTCCGTCCGGTCCAATTGGACAATGCGGGCAGGTTCCCGGGCTATCTGGACGATTATCGCGTGCTGGTGCTCAGCTATGAATATATGAAGCCGGAATCCTCCGGCTTGCATAACGTGCTGGCGGAATGGGTGAAAGAAGGCGGCACGCTGATCTATGTCGGGGATGGAAGCGATGACTTCCATAACGTTCGCGAGTGGTGGAATCAAGGAAGCAGGAAATATGCTTCCCCGATGGAGCATTTATTCGCAAGCCTCGGGCTAGAGACTACGCTTGCACAAGGAACATATGCCGTGGGCAAAGGTTGTTTGGCTTACTTGCCATTACATCCTTCGCAGTGTGCTGTCGTTCCGGAAGCGGGCGAACAGTTGAGAGAGACGGTAGAGTCTGCCATCAGGATGATGTCAGGCAACTGGGAACGCAAGAATGGGATGGCCTTGCGCAGAGGGCCTTATGTTATAGCTGCTGTACTGGATGAAGCGATCACAGATGAGCCTTATGAATTGCACGGCAAGTATGTGGATTTGCTGGATGCGAATCTGCCTGTGCTTGATCATGTGACGATAGCAGCCGGGGAACAAGCCTTATTATATGATCTTGGCAAAGCAGGGGCAGGTGTTCAGCTTATTGCTGCCGCATCGCGTATTGACTGTGTGGAAGAGGGAGCAGGCGGTTTTGCCTTTACAGCTTATGGTCCGGAGGGGATTCAAGCGGCAGCAAGATTCCTCTGCCCTCATCAGCCCAAGACAGTATCGTTTGGGCAAGAAGGGGATTCTATCCGGATCCCGCTGGAATTCGCGTGGGATGAGAACAGCTCTACGGTGCTTCTGAGTTATGCGAATCAACCTTCGGGCGTTACCGTGAGGGTTATCTGGTAACAACGTTTATTATGAAGTGGGGGAGGAAGTCCGTTTGAAGCGCAAAATGGTATTCATCTCGCTTGCCGTTATCATCGCGGCGGCGGCTGTGTCCACCTATCTTGCCTGGCCGTACAAAGCGGCAGGAGGGATCAGCTGGCCGGATAAGCAGGCGTTACCTTCCTTTGAGACACCGGCGGATACGCTTGATCTGATCTACACAACGGACTACTTCTATTATCAAGCGAAAGATGCGGCCTTTGGCCATGATACAGGGAAAGCGGATGGGGACAGCTGGCTGGCGGAAGCGGGTACCGACGCCGGAAATAAAGCGATGCTGAAGGTTGAAGGTCGTACGGAAATTCCGCCAGGACAAAATAAAGCGGTATTCAATATGCAGATAGACAACTTTGCTGATGAGGATGGCGTGGTAGCGGCATTGGAAATCCGTGATCAAACCGCGGATCAGGTACTGGCAGCAATGGAGGTTCGCAACTGGGATTTTACAATGCCTAATGCTGTACAGACCTTTGAGCTCGCGTTTGATGCACCCGGTGGCGGGCATGAGCTGGCATTCCATGTTATGTGGACGGGCAAATCTACAATCAAGCTGACTGATGTTGGGATATTCTGGCCGCAACGCAAGGATGAGAACTTATTGTTTACCTCTTTGAAAGGGATTGTGAATAAGAAGCAGCCGCGCATTTATTCGTATACGGACAATGTACGGGGCTCTACGGGCACCTCTTGGTTGGATGCATTAGGGCAGAAATATACCGAGGTGAAGGATAACTGGGAGCTGCTGGACAAATACCGTTCCGAGATAAAAGGGCTTATTGTATACGATGATCAGCAGCCGGATACGATTAATCTCGCAACAACAATTGCAGGTTTGAAAGACGGACTGGTAGTCCCGCCTTCACTTCTGGATAAGCTGACCGGCGAACCGTATAAGCTGCCGGTTCTGGAAGATTTGCGCGGCAAATTCCAGTCCAAGCTGCAGGTCTACAGCTATCTCCATGACCAATACTGGCAGCAGACCACGCATAAAGCAATTATTGGACTAGATCCTTCGCTCCAGTCTTATTTGCGGGATTATGCGATGGGGATAGATGCTGCAGTGGTTTGGCTGAATCCGGCAAATGCCGATGAGGATGCGCTGCTGGATACTTTTCTAAAGGATATGCCGTATGGAACGGGACTTTATCTCGGCTGGTGGCCGGATGAAGGAATGGGAGTCAAAAAGACATCGGATTATGGACTCGCTACGGTCGCGAGTGACTATTCCTCTAACTTAAGTGTATTCAGCGGCACTTCGCGTACCATTGAGAAGCCGCCAGCTCCGGAGAAGCCGGCACTCGAGAATAAGGTGTATGTATCTTTTATTTTGAGCGACGGCGACAATCTCCAGTATATGGAGCATTTCTTCAAGAAGGTCTGGGATTCTCCGGACCGGGGAAAAGTGCCGCTTGGCTGGACTGTCTCGCCTCTTATGGTAGATACGATGCCGGGTATACTGAACTATTTGTATCAATCGGCAACACCTAATGATGCTTTTCTCTCCGGTCCGTCCGGTGTTGGTTATACGTACCCGAACTTCTGGGAGAACGAAGAAGGCTTGGACCGGTTTATTCAACGCACGGACGATTATATGAAGCAGTCCGGGCTGAATGTTCTGACGGTGTGGAACTACGTGAAGGGCGAGATTAAGCCGGAGGTTGGAGAAAAGCTGGCCAAACATGCCCCGTCGCTGCTTGGTTTTACATCCCAGTTCGGTACGGGCACAATTGGGGTATACGGCAACTCGCTTCCGGGACAGGAATTAAACGTTGCTTACGGCAGCGCGGAGAGCGATCTTACGGACGGGATCGCTGACGGCCTTAAGAGATGGGATGGCAAGTCTCCGGCATTTGTCTCCATACAGGCTAACCCGTGGCAGGTGAGCTATCAGAATTTTGTCAATGCAATGAACTTGTACAAAGATAACAAGGACGTGATGTTCGTCCGTCCGGATGTGTATTTCCAGCTGATAAGGGAGAGCAAGGGGCTGCCGGTGCAGACTGGAGCTAATAAGTAAGGGGAAGCAAAAAAAGGCTGTCTCAAACGTCATTAACTGACATTGGGACAGCTTTTATATTTGGTGATATAGTAACCCCTATCCCACTGTGCCCAACCAAGTAGAGCTAGACTGGATTCCGTACAGTATAATGGGGCGTTTTTGACCGGCAACTCGATTTACATTGGATTGTGTACAGTATAATCAGCACCTTTTGGATATAAGAGGTCCATTTCTTTCTCTTTGACTGGAGTAAATCCAACGTAGCCCCCGTCAGCCCTCCGTTTAACCTGATTTCACTGGAGGGAATCCAACGTACGAAGCCTCGAATGGTCAGTAAGCCGATACTGCCTCTTAATTCTCGACCCGAACTTCGGCGGCTCGGAAGGCCGCTGCTGTTTTTTCGCTAAGTCCTTTATCTGTTATAAGCGCTGTCAGCTCAGAGAGCTGAGCGAACGTACGCAGGGCGCTATGTCCAAACTTGTGATGGTCGGCTACGCCGTAACATTCACGGGCGGTTGCCATCAGCGCCTGTTTGAAATCAATCAGGTCACCGGTGTAGACGGATAAGCCGTATTCGAGATGAACGCCGGTAGCCGAGATAAAAGCTTTATTAATGTTCAGACCGCGCACATAAGCAACCGCTTCAGGGCCGGCGAGCATGTTGCGGACCCGGTAGCCGCCGGGGACGACGAGACGGACATTTTCCTTCGTCGCCAGCTCGCTGATAATGTACACATCGTTGGTAATGATTGTGACCGGAATGTCACCGAGCCGTTTTGCAATCTCAAGTGTTGTACTGCCGCCGTCCAATGCAAGGATGTCATTCCTGGAGATGAACCGTAGAGCCGTTTCGGCAATGTCGGTCTTCTCATCGGCATGCTTGACCAGCGGCTCCTTCACCGGAAGAATGCCAAACTGGTCGCTGTTGGCCAGCACCGCGCCGCCATGCACACGTTTCACCAGCCCCTGCTCCTCCAGCTTTGTCAGATCCTCGCGGATCGTCTTGCCGGTTACGTTCAGCCTTACGCTAAGCTCGGCAACCGTTACTTCCTTCTGCGTCAGCAGAACCTCCATAATGCTTTCATATCGGCGTAAATGGTTCATGTAGGACTCATCCGTTCTCGTAAGATATAACTAGTATTGTAACGTCTGCCGTTTGATTTCGTCTATGTCTCCTTCGGGTTTATATAGGTTTATATCCAAAATAATTAATGCGTATTCCCATTAAATGAACTAAAATAAACATAAATGAACTTTTTATGGCTAGATATATGAGAGGAGTGTCTCCATGAACGGGCAACAACAGCGTCAAGCGGAGATCGTGAGAATAATAGCGTTACAAGCACAGAACCAGCCTTTGCTTGAGAGCGGATTATGGTTCCATAACGATATCCGGGATAATTTCTACTATGCATCGTATCTATTTGCGGCAGCGGCGGATGCCGGGATGCAAGCAACACTCCATAGTCCGGCGGATGCGAAAAAGAAAGCGGAAGCCGTGCTTGCCAAGGTGCTGAAGCTTCAGCAAAATGATCCGGAGCAGCCGTTATACGGCCATTTTCCGCTTCATTTGAACCCCTCGCCTGAAGAGGCTTGTCCTCATGAGCTTCCGGTAGAGCTGATGGGCAGCTTGATGGCGTATTTTTATACCCGTTATGAGTATGAATTAAGTGAAGAGCTGAATGAGGCGTTCGAGACGGCGCTAAAACATATTTACCTTGGAGGCTTCTTCCGAAAGCCGCTGCAGCTGTTTAACCATCATGAGGCCAAATACACAGCTGCAAAAATTATTTTTGGACAGCGTTACGAGGACCGTGAGCTGACGGAGGATGGCATTGCTTCCCTGCAGCGTACAATGGAGAGATTAACGGCGCAGGGCATGCCGGAATACGGGGCTTTGCCTTGGTTCTGGCATTGGGCCCAGGCGTTTACATGCGCTTGGGAGCTGACAAGCGAACCAGAGGTAAAGCAGCAGCTTGCTGATCTGCTGGATTTTCTGTGGCGGGAAAGATCGCTATTTTATCTGAAGGGCGCTTGGGTAGGAGCCCATTCCCGAGGCTGGCCGCATGATGCGCCGGCTGACCGCAATGTGCTGCATGATTATGTGCAATTTGGGGATTTTCCGCTTGGCGAAGCGATGCCTCGTACGGAGTATGCAGGATTCCTGTGTTATCCGGCACCAGGGGATGCCCGTGAAAGAGCGCTGGAACATGTGCAGCCTGCTGAGGTGCGCAAACAGATTATCAAGATTGATACCGGTGAAGAAATACCGCTTCATTCTTATGTGTATGTGACAAAGGACTATGCAGCCGGGGGCATTTGGGAACGTGTCAAAGAGTTTGATAATGAGCAAATCCGCTGGATGGTCTCCTTCCCGGTAACCGGTGATTTGAGTGTGAACCAGCTGTACTTCTTCCATCCGGGAGATGACTACAGAGAAGGGGATCCACGGCATCAGAGCGAATACGCGGAGGTGCTCTACGACAAAAACCGGATTCTGACGCTTTTCCCGGTTCCGGATCATGCCAAACATCAAGAAATTATCGGCGTGCTTCCCAAGGGGACATGGATCAGAGAAGAAGCAGGGTTGTTTGGTCAGGTGCAAAATTGCTTTATCTCCATCCTCGTAAAAGGCAGCTATACCGTTCAGCAGCTGGAGAGCTATGATGAGGTTCGCCTGCATGGGGAACCGGCTGCAATTGCGGTGGAAGTGATAGGTTCAGACGAAGCCGAACAGCTGGGGATACAGAATGTGTCTTCTCTTGCGGAATGCTTCCGCAGGGCAAGCTTGACGTTGGAGCCGATTGTCGGCCAGACAGGCACGCTCACTTACAGAGGAATTTGCAGTCCGGATATTCTTGAACTGGCGGTACAAGCTGCTGGTGATGTTCAAGCACGGATCAACGGCGAATTTCCGACAACTTAGGCAAAAAACAGGGGGAAGATTCCAAAGCGGAATTCTTTCCCCTTTTTCATTGCATAATACGAGGGTGTCTTCTTATGGAGGCCGTAAGCCAAATTCGTAGAGGTGTTGCGATGAAAGCCGTCACGTATCAAGGCTCACATTCGGTTAAAGTGAAGGAAGTACAGGATCCTGCCATTGAGAAAAAAGACGATATAATCGTCCGTATTACCAGCACGGCTATTTGCGGTTCGGATCTCCATCTATATCAAGGCAGTATGCCATTGCCGGAAGGCTATATTATTGGGCATGAGCCAATGGGATTCGTAGAAGAGGCGGGGCCGGAGGTAACCCGGGTGAAAAAAGGCGACCGTGTTGTCCTTCCGTTCACCGTTGCCTGCGGCCAATGCTTCTATTGCAAGCATGATCTTGAAAGTCAATGCGATAACAGCAATCCACATTATGATTCTGGCGGATATTTCGGCTACACTGAGAAATTTGGCAATTATCCTGGAGGCCAGGCTGAATATCTTCGTGTCCCGTACGGCAACGTGATGCCTCTTGTTATTCCGCCTTCCTGCGAGTTGGAGGATGAATCCCTGTTATTTCTGTCGGATGTACTGCCTACCGCCTATTGGAGCGTCGAGAATGCCGGCGTCAAGGAGGGTGATACGGTTGTAGTGCTTGGCTGCGGACCGGTTGGTCTAATGGCGCAGAAGTTCGCCTGGATGAAGGGAGCCAAGCGGGTGATCGCGGTTGACTACATACAATACCGGCTGCAGCATGCGAAAACGATCAATCAGGTGGAAACCTTTGATTTCACCAAACAGGATGATATGGGGGAACATCTAAAGGAGATAACGCATGGCGGAGCGGATGTAGTTATTGATTGTGTCGGAATGGACGGCAAAAAATCGCCGCTTGAATATATCGAACAAAAGCTTAAGCTGCAGGGCGGGACATTAGGTCCGATTCAGATCGCAACCAAAGCCGTCCGCAAATGCGGAACGGTGCAAATTACAGGTGTGTATGGCGCTAATTATAATATGTTCCCGCTGGGTGCTTTTTTCGCCCGGAATATTACGCTTAAGATGGGGCAAGCTCCAGCTCTTCACTATATGCCTGAATTATATAAGAAAATCGTGGACGGTGAGTTTGATCCAACATCGATTATCACACACCGTCTCCCGTTGGAAGAAGCAAGTCATGGCTATCACATCTTTAATAATCGGGAAGATAATTGTATCAAGGTTGTGCTAAAGCCATAACCCTGCCAACGGGATTCTTCATCTTCATCACACCGGCTCCGGCTGGTCTGCTTCAACGAAAGCGGCTATCTTGCCGGGGCCATCCCCGACTAGCTTTTTATCTCCTCCATGATTTGCGCCACCCATCGGTAGCACTGCTCAAGCTGCTCGTCTGTCACCTTGTCGGAGCGGTGCTCGAACATGATTCTGACCTCCCGATTCTGTTTGAAGACAGTGCGCAAATAGTGCTCAACCGGAGCCCAGCCGCTGCTTGGCAGCTGATCGGGCAGGACAGGCATCCGGCTATGCATGAGGCTGCCGTCATGAGCGATTTGCACGTTAGAGAGATGGATGGCTGCGGTGTATTTGGCATACTGCTCAAGAACGGCTGAGGCATGAAAATTTGGATCAATCCTGTCCTGAATATACAGCCTCGCTGTGTCCAGACAAAGCTTAATACTGCTGTATTGCTCCAGCAGCTCCTGCAAATCATTCTGTTCATAGACATATTTGTTCAAGGCATCAAATTCTAATACCGGCATAAATCCATATTCCATGCCTTTGCGGGCCAGCCATTCGAATAACTCATCGCTGTATCTGTTGAAATCCTCGAAGGAATACTCTTTTTCATATACATACTCCAGGGAATCATCGAACCGCCAGCTTGTCCAGTCCGCATGTTCGTCAAGAATAACCGGCTTTGGATAATGGAACAGTACATATTCCGGCTGCATCAGAGAATGGATATAGGCCAGCTCTTGCTCGGCTATTGCGTAGGCCTCCTTCCGGATAGTATCTTCTTTAGAAAGAAACAAGGCATCCCGTAACCTTGAGACGCCTGCCCGGAGCGGGAAGTGAATTCCAATCCGGAAGCTGTTGGAGCATGACTCTTTTACCAGATTGTTAATGTCTTGCAGATCTTGAAATAAGCAAGCTTCTATCCCGTGGAAGTCTGCTCTATAATCTCTATAGTATTTGCTGTAATCAAAATGTCCGTATTGTCCGATCAGGAACGGATGGTTCATGTAAGATAACCCCTTTGCAAAGTGAGGAGAAACTGTTGAGACCTGCTGATGGACCGTATTATGCCGTTATTTTTACCAGCCAACGTAAGGATGGAGATGACGGGTATTCTGAAATGGCAGACAAAATGGATGAACTGGCTCGTATGCAGCCGGGTTTTATTGATGCTGAGAGTGCCCGGGACGCTTCAGGCTACGGGATCACCGTATCGTATTGGGAAAGCCTGGAGGCCATCCGCAGCTGGAAGCAAAATGAAGAGCATCTGGTTGCCCAAGAGAAGGGCAGGCAAGTCTGGTACGAGAGCTACAAGGTACGGATTTGCAAGGTAGAGAGGGAGTATTCCCTCTAGTTCTCTCCGGATTCATTCGAGGGGCTTTCTCAAAGTCATTTCATGACGATGGGAGAGCCCCTTTTTACCACATAGGAATGAAGAACAAATTCTTATTGGCGATAAAGCCTGCCTCTAAACGCGGCCGTCCTTCTGCGAAAGGTCTCGATAGAGGTTTTCTCAAAATATAAGAGTATAAGCTGTTCTATACTGTGCTTCTATTTCATTCGCAAAACGTATGCTGCCCCTCCTAAGGACGGCGCTGCCGTTTAGAATTCTCCGGATTGAAACGCGCTTCGCCAAGGACGGCGATAGCCGTTTCACCTTGATTGGGGATCTAACGAATGTAGTGAAGTTTATTGCTATAACAATGGACTTAATAGAGCTGCATTGGATTTCGTACAGTATAAGGAGGCGTTTTTGACTAGTGAATCTCTCTACATTGGAATCTCTGCAGTATAATTAGTCCTCTTTGGACGATAGCGGCTCATTTGGACTTTTATGCTGGAGTGAATCCAACGTAGCTCCCGGAAGCTTTCCGATTATCCCAATTTTATTGGAGGAAATCCAGCGTACGGTGCCAAGAAATAAGGACTTGCCCCTCTTCTGTTCATTTCAGGAAAGCGAGTTCTGCCAGTCGTTCCATAACCTGATCTTGATACCATCCGCCATGATAGCAGACAATTGCCTGGATATCGAACTTGAGCAGTTTCGTGAGTGAGGCATGCGCGGTTTCCGGATCAAGTGTTGTGGCAGGATCTGCCCCATAAAGCTCGCCATCTCTCACCATCAATGCATCTCCTGCAATAAGAGTCCGTGACGGCTCATGATATAGACTGATATGCCCCGGTGTATGGCCAGGCGTATCGACGACGATGATACCTCCGCATAACGGAAGAAGTTCTCCGCCAATAAGTTCCCGGTCTACTTTTGCTTTAGGCGGATTTAGCATCAGTCGTTTTAATCCGTTGCGGAAGGCTTCCGGTACAGAGTCCGGCATCCTGTCAATGCTTGCAATAGCCTCGTCGGTAAATCGGATAAGTCTTTTATCGCCTTGGATATAAGGTTTTTCAAGAGGATGAGCTAATATTTCAACGCTGGTATGTGAAGTCAATTCCGGTAAATTGCCGATATGATCAATGTCCTGATGGGTCATGATAATATGAGTAAGCTTATTTAAATTGCCGCCTGCAGCTTCGATCTCGGCTTGGAGCTGGGCAAATTGGGCAGGATAACCGGTATCCAACAAAACTTGATGTTGATTGTCCCTTAGAAGAACTGGATGGACAGTATCTACCCGTCCCATGACAGGTGCGCTAATGGAGAGCATAGCGATATTGGCTTGCATAAAGGTCACACTCCTCGTACAAAATGAAGGGACCCGGCCGAGGTCATGTGCCTATGTTACAGGGTTTATCTCTAGATGTAAATATAAAAATTAATAATTATAACACATAAAAATTAATTTGTCAATATATTATTTTCACTTGATTAAACAGAATTGGATTTAGAGAGGTTAGAAACAAATAGATTCGGAGAATTAGCAAACAGAAGCGATCCCTGTATGAACAAACATATTGTTATAGATATCTAGATCAATCTGAGGTATTGATTCATAGGATATACAGACTATAAAGGAGGGTGAAGAATTGGAAGGTGAAAGCTGTAAGCCTGGACCACCCGGACCAACCGGACTGACGGGATTAACTGGACTAACCGGACTGACTGGACAAACTGGATTGACCGGTCTGACTGGACCGTCCGGACCAATTGGACCGCCAGGCCCCCAAGGACCCCCAGGACCGTCGGGAACAACGGTTGTAACAGGAGTTGGAGCCCCGACATGCTCTACTGGCAATTTGGGTGATCTTTATATTGACCTCTCCACCGGGAATACATTCTACAAGCTCTCTCAGCCTGTTCCTCCTGCGGTCAGATCTATCCCTGCCCCAACAGGAAACACAATCCTAGTAGGCTCAACACGCATGTATACTACAATTGATGCGGCTTTAGTTGCTGCTAATCCAGGTGACAGACTGCTGCTGGATGCTGAGACTTTTACTATTACATCTACTGTCAATGTTAATAAGTCGGTAACGATTGAAGGACAAGGAATTGGGCTCACTACTGTGTTTACTACTACGAATACCGTGACTTATATGTTTAACGTGACAGTATCCAATGTTGTTTTTCAAAAGATGTTGATCATTCAAAACTTCTCCCAAATTTCAAGTACTGAATCTGTTATTCGAGTTAATAATTTATCAGCAACTGGTATATATGTTGACCAGTGTGAAATATCGGTTTGCGAACTTGGCATAGCGGTTGTAGCCAGGGAATTTCAAATAACAAATTGCATCTTCAACTACGCACCGGGTGCTTCACGTCCAAATGGATATTATTATATTGTGATTTCCTCTACATCGGGACAAAGCATTATTGATAACAATACTTTTGTATCTGATGCAGGCAATACAAATTGCAGGTTTATTATCATTACGAATATTGCAGTTAATTCAGGAACCCTTCAAGGGAACTTATTAGTTAGCAATAATACACAGGAGATCTCTCCAGATACGTTAAGGCATTTGCTGGTGATCGAAGAATTTGTCGGAACGGAATTTGGTTTGTACATTGTTAATAACACGACAATAAATGAGGGGAATGTACCTGTCCTGCTGTTCAATGCAAACTTAAATATATTCAAATTTATTGCGGCTTATGGAAATAATGTTCAAAATACTGCAGGGAAAGGACTTATTGGAATCGATTCAAGTGTTACCGGTACAACCAATATTTTCAGTTCAGACAATACTCTTGCAAACGAATTCTTTACAACAGGCTGGGCTTCAGCAACCATTCCAATAAGCTACATTGTGGGGTATAGTACAACGGCAATTTCAGCCGACCCTGATCTGCCTTTAACTAATTGTTACTGGCTATTGCTAAATGCATTATTAGAACAGCCATCAACATCATAAACCTGTCATTAAACCTAAATATGGAGCCATTTTCAAAACCAACATTCTGTACCTTAACAGAGGGTTTTAAAAATGGTTTTTTCTATTTGTTGTATTTTTTGATGAAGGAGGCAGGTTATCCTTTCGTCAACGACGTCAAGCGAAGGTTGTTTCGAGTGGAGTGAGACTATTGTATGTTTGTTCCAACCGTGGAAAATATAATCGAGGAACAAACTACAAGGAGCAGTCCACCGAAACAACTGTAGCAAGCCTTGACTTTTATCTTTGTTGTAACTACAATAGTTACAACAAAGTATTTTCTGACGGAGGAGATTAATTCGACGTCATTAATGGCAGGCGAAGGTTGTTTCGAGTGGAGTGAGACTATTGTACGTTTGTTCCAACCATTAAAAAATTTAATCAAGGAACAAACTACAAGGAGTAATCCACCGAAACAACCGGAGCCCGAAAGAAGGTGATGCAAATGAAAATAAGCAGCCGCTTCTCCATAGCGGTTCATATTTTATCGCTGCTGGAAATATCGAAGGATGCCCATAACACGTCGGAATGGATTGCGGGCAGTGTAAATACGAACCCGGTTATCATCCGCAGGCTCCTGGGGCAGCTTAAGAAAGCGGGTCTCGTTCAGGTCAGAGCCGGCACAGGCGGCGCTTATCTGACGAAGGAAATGAGCGAGATTACGCTGCTGGATATTTTCCGGGCAGTAGATGTGGTCGAAGAAGGACAGCTGTTTCATATCCATGAGGAGCCTAATCCGGACTGTCCGGTTGGAGCGAGTATTCAGGTTGTTCTGGAGCTTGTATTGAAGAAGGCGCAGCATGCGATGGAGAGCGTCCTTTCGGAACTTACGCTGGAGGATCTGGTCGCTGATCTTATAAGGAACAATCAGAATCAGCCAACATCATTTTGAGCGAATGCTTACGAAGTAAGAATTGCTTCACAATTCTTTTAGGCGAATGCTTACGAAGTAAGAATTGCTCACAATTCTTTTGGGCGAATGCTTACGAAGTAAGAATTGCTCACAATTCTTTTGGGCGAATGCTTACGAAGTAAGAATTGCTTCACAATTCTTTTAGGCGGATGCTTACGAAGTAAGAATTGCTCACAATTTTTTTAGGCGGATGCTTACGAAGTAAGAATTGCTCACAATTCTTTTAAGCGAATGCTTACGAAGTAAGAATTGCTCACAATTCTTTTAGGCGGATGCTTACGAAGTAAGAATTGCTTCACAATTCTTTTGAGGAGGTTTTATTATGAAAATTGCAGTTGTAGGTGCTACAGGTAAAGCAGGTCAATTGGTTGTCAAAGAGGCGCTCAGCAGAGGGCATGAAGTAACAGCGGTTGTACGGAATCGTTCCAAGGTAACAGCGGAAGGCGTTCAAGTGCTTGAAAAAGAGGTTTTTGATCTGAAGGCTGCTGATTTGCAGGGCTTTGATGTTGTGGTGAACGCCTTTGGTGCACCGCTGGGCCAGGAGCAGCTTCATGTAACGGCCGGTAAAGCTTTGATTGATGCCCTGTCGGGATCGGATACACGTCTTATCGTGATTGGCGGAGCAGGCAGCTTGTATGTGGATGAAGCGAAAACTATCCAGCTCTTTAATACGCCGGAATTCCCGGAGATGTTCCTGGCTACAGCGAAGAATCAGGGGCAGAATCTCGAGGATTTGCAGAAGTCGACAGGTCTGAAATGGACCTTCATCAGCCCGTCGGCATTCTTTGATCCGGAGGGCAAGCGTACCGGTTCTTATACCAAAGGGAAGGATCATCTCTTGGTTAACTCGAAAGGCAACAGCTATGTCAGCTACGAAGACTTTGCGATTGCGGTAGTAGATGAGATCGAGAATGCACAGCATGTGAACGAGCGTTTCACGCTGACATCCGAGAACGAATAAATAGCGAAGAGGGGCTGTCCAGAAAGTCAGTGAAAACTAACTTCTGTTCCGCCCCTTTTTTTGTTTTGATCGCTGGTTGTTTCTTTAGCAGATTGTTGAGGAGTGAAAAACAACGACCTCCAGTCTGACTTTGGGCGAGCCTGGTCACCGTACGTTGGATTTCCTCCAATGAAATCAGGGTAAACGAAAAGCTGCCGGAGGCTACGTTGGATTCACTCCAGCATAAGGGTCCAGAATGAGCCGCTATCATCCAAATGAGATGATTATACTGCAGTCACTCCAATGTAGATCGGATTTCCGGTTACCCCATCCCATTTATACTGTAGGGAATCCAGTGCAGCCTATTTTGTTTGGCACAGAGGGATAGAGGTTGCTCCATCTAGTCCCTCTTTATCGTTATAGCAAAGCCCCTCGCGTTTTCAAGTGGCGGTACAACACAATAGATATAACCGAGCATAACAAGGCACATGCCCCTATAAAGATATATCCCGCTTGAAGTCCGGCAATCAAGCCGGCAGTTGGATGAGTATCATCCGCAAATCCGTCTTTGAACAGCTCAATGATGAGCCCGATCAAATAGTTCCCCGCAACCGTAGCAATCCCCATCAGCGTTACTGTGAACGTAATGGCCGTATCGCTTTCATTCGAATACCGTTTCGCAATGAGCGCCATAACCGTTGGATACATCGGGGCGATGCCGATACCGGCGACAGAAGCCGGAGATGACCATCGAGCCAAAAGCGATAAGGGTCGTCAGCTTGATGCCAATCTTCTTGACCAGCCAGCCTGTAAAGCTGCAGGCAATCAGATAGCCTATCGAGTTAAGTGCCAGCAGCATGCCGATCTGCGCTTCATTTAACGAGAAGTCGGCCTGCATGCGCGGAATAGCGGGACCTTTAATATTTTCCGAGAAGCCAAATACCAGAAATCCGCCAAATACGACGGCCAGCAGAAGCGTATGATTGCTGAACAAGGATCGTTTTGTCCTTGCTTCCAGCTCCGTTTGCATGTTATCCCCTGTATTTGCTGGTTGTGCCAGCTATGAAGTCTGTCTACTAATGTACCATTGTTCGGGCCTTGGGGAAATATTTTCAGGAAGGAAAATGCAGGCGAAAAGCGAATATATGTACGATTATGGGTATGAGAGTACACGAGTTGCAGAAAGGAATGTTCATAGAGTGAAATTTTTTCATACTGCAGATTGGCATTTAGGCAAGCTTGTGCAGGGTGTATATATGACGGAAGACCAGCGTTATGTGCTGGAGCAATTTGTGCGTGCAGTAGAGGAAGAGCGGCCGGACGCGGTTATTATTGCAGGAGATCTGTATGACCGGGCAGTTCCGCCAACAGAAGCGGTAGATCTGCTGGATGAGCTGCTGGAGAGAATCGTTGTGGGGCTGGATACGCCAGTGCTTGCGATATCGGGTAATCATGACAGCCCTGACCGGATCGACTTTGGGACGGCGATGATGGAAAGCCGGGGACTTCATATTGCCGGAAGGCTCAGGTCAGAGCTTAAACCGGTTGTGCTGAAGGATGCCGATGGCGAGGTTCATGTTCATCTGGTGCCTTATGCGGACCCTGCTCAAGTGCGGCTTGCGTATGAGGATGAGAGCATCCGGACGCATGACGAGGCGATGCGGGCGATAACGGGACGGATTGCTGCGCAAATGAATCCGGCCGCCAGACATATCGTTGTTGGACATGCTTTCGTAACGGCAACCGGTGCGGCAGAGCCGAATACAAGCGACTCGGAGCGCCCTTTATCCATTGGCGGAGCCGAGCATGTTCGGGCGGAATATTTTGCGCCATTTCATTATACTGCCTTGGGGCATTTGCATCAGGCGCATTTTGTCGGAAGCGAAAAAATCCGTTACGCAGGCTCGCCGCTTAAATATTCAATCTCCGAGGAGAATCACAATAAAGGCTACCTGGTCGTGGAGATGGATAGGGACGGGCATGTTGCGATTGAAAAAAGAGAGCTGAAGCCGCTCCGCGATATGCGCCGGATAGCCGGGCCGATTGAAGAAATCGAGACCCATCCGGTGAACGAGGATTATGTCTTTGTTACGCTGCTGAACGACAACCCCGTCTTGTTCCCGATGGAGAAGGTTCGGGCGGTTTACCCGAATGCCCTCCATGTGGAGCGCCGGGTAACGACTGTTCGCGGCAGTGGCGAGGATGCGGACTCATCGGAGGAAACCGTACGCAGGAGCGAAGCCGATCCGGTCAGCTTGTTCGAAGCTTTTTATCTAGAAGTGAAGGGCATACCGCTGGATGAGCCGAAGAAACGGTTGTTCACCGATACCTTTGGCGGGTTGCTGAGAGAGGAGGGGGAACTGAGATGAGACCTCTCAAAATTACGATGACGGCCTTTGGTCCATACCGTGATGCGGAGATTGTGGATTTCAGCGAGCTGGGCCAACATCGCCTGTTTGTTATTTCCGGCAGCACCGGGGCGGGTAAAACAACGATTTTTGATGCTATCTGCTTTGCGCTGTACGGTTCGGCGAGCGGTGAAGACCGTTCGGAGCCGAGGATGCTGCGGAGCCATTTCGCGGATGATGAGAAGCATACATCGGTCGAGCTGGATTTTGCAGTGGGACGCCGTATGTACCGGGTATTCCGCCAGCTTCCCCACCGGAAGGGGACGAATAAGGGGGAGACAGGCGGCAAAGCCGAGCTGTATGAGCTGACGGGCGGCGAAGCTGTTCCGGCTGTGGACCGGTTTATGGTCGGGGATGTGAATGCGAAGCTTGAGACGATTATTGGTCTTACGAAGGAGCAGTTTAATCAGATTGTGATGCTGCCGCAAGGCGAATTCCGCAAGCTGCTTACTTCGGACACGGATAATAAAGAAGAAATTTTGCGGCGAATTTTCCGGACGGAGCTGTATCAGCGGCTTGAGCTTCGCTTCCAGCAGCAAAACCGGGAGCTTGGCGATGCGCTGAAGGAAGCGAAGCTTAGCACGGATCATTTCATGAAGCAGGCGGCAGACAATCTGCCGCGCCGAGAAGACAGCTTGTTTGCCCAGACGCTGGCGCAGGAGCTTTATAACGCCGCTCAGTTATCTGAAGCATTGGAGCAGGAGATTGTTTATTACCGCCAGCTAATGGCGGAAGGAGAAGCGGGCAAGCGAGAGCTGCAGCGTCAGCTCGATGAGCAGGAACAGGCGCTGCAAGGCGAGCTGGCTTTGCAAGCGAGGTTTATTGAGCTTGCCGGCGAGCAGACGAAGCAAGAGCAGCTCGCGGCGCAGAGCGGCGAGTATGCGGAGAAGGGGCGCCGGCTCTTGCTCGCGGAGCGCGCGGCGCTGCTTGCGCCATACGCGGAGCAGGCTGGCCGCGCGGAGCGGGATGCCGCGGCGAAGCAGCAGGTCCGCGATATGCGCCATGCGGCGGCGCTCGCCGCGAAGGAGGCGCTCGCCGCGGCCGAGGAGCAGTATCGCCGCGAGGAAGAGCGAGGCGTGGAGCGCCAGGCTGCGGAACGCGAGCTTCATCGGCTTGCGGAGCTGGCGCCGGCGGTGCAGACGCTGGAGGCGCAGCGCGTAGCGGTGGAGCAGCTTGCGGAGGCAGAGCGGAATAGCGCAGCGAAGCTGACAGCAGCTGGAGCTTTAATTGCCGAAGCGAAGGAGGCAAAGGCGGGGCTGCTTGTACAGCTTAAGGCTATTGAGGGAGCTGCCGAGTTGCTGCCGGGCGTACTGGAGCAGAGAACTCAGGTTGTACAGACGGGCAAATATATTTCCAAGCTAATTGATCTGGAGAAGGAGCTGGCATCCCATTCTTCTGTGATCGAGGAGAGGGCGTTGTCGCTGGCTCAAATCCGGGAGGAGCATGACCGCCTGGAGCGCAGCTGGATTGAAGGACAGGCGAGTCTCTTGGCCGCCCATCTTCATAACGGGCAGCCATGTCCGGTCTGCGGCAGTGAGGAGCATCCCGGCAAAGCCGTTGCCGCTGAAGCTGTACCGTCACGGGAGCAGCTTCAGCAAGCGAAGGAGCAGCTCTCCCGTTATGAACGCGAGCTGAATGAAGCGAAGCTGCAGGCTGCAGCGGCCCGTTCGAGCTGGGAAGGAAGCGCAGCGGAGCTTGCGGAATACGGAGCTGCAGCTTCTGCTCTTGCCGAGCAGCAGGCTGAACTTAGGAAACGCTGGAAGCAATTAAACGAAGAGGCGGAGCGGCTTGGACAGCAGGTTGAGCAAGGGAAGCAGCTGAAGCAGCGTGCTGAAGATATCGAGCAGAAGCTTGAGCAGCTTCAACAGGGGAAGGATAAGCTGCAGGTCGAGCAGCAGCAGATTGCGGTGGAGAAGGGTGCCAAGCAGTCGGCGCTCGAGAAGGAGCTTGAACGTATTCCGGAGGAGCTTCGTTCGCCCAAGCAGATGGAGCTGCGTTTGAAGCAGCAGCGCGGCCTCGCGGAATCGCTTGCCTCCGCATGGAAGGAAGCGCAGGATCAATTGCTCCGGAACCGTGCCAAGTTTGCTGAAGAACAGGCCCATGCGGAACAGACCGAGCAGCAGCTGACCGAAGCCCGTGATAATGCTTCCCTTGCAGCGCAGCGTTTCGGGGAAGAGCTTGAGAAGGCGGAATTCAGCTCCGTGGCGGACTTCAGAGAGGCACATCTGACGGATCAGGACAGACATGCGTTGAAGGATCAGATCGAAACGTATAAGACTGCGTTGGCAGCTGTGAAGAAACGGATTGCCGAGCTGGAATTGGAGCTTGCGGACAAGCAGCAGGCCGATACTGAAGCTATGAAAGCCGCTATTGCTGAACTGAAGCTTCGAATAGAAGCAGCCGCAAACGCACTTCAGATCGCGTCCCGATTCGCTGAGGATGCAGGCAAGCTGAAGACATCAATCGACCTGGCGGCAGCGCGGGTGAAGGAGCTGGAGGCAAAGCTCGAGCAGGTGCTGGATTTGTATCAGATGCTCAAGGGTGATAATGCACTCAAAATTTCATTCGAACGTTATATTTTGATCGAATACCTGGAGCAGATTTTGCATGCGGCAAATGTTCGGCTCCGTCATTTATCCGGCGGACAATTTGTTCTGCAGCGGAGTGACAGGCTTGAGACGCGCGGCAAACAAAGCGGTCTTGGCCTTGATGTATATGATGCCTATACCGGGCAGAACCGTGATGTAAAGACGATGTCCGGCGGTGAGAAGTTTAACGC